>Ga0115001_10000744_pt1 | contig 24445 bp, 14 predicted proteins | sample ArcticOcean_MG_C_12_FD_89869 | JGI IMG/M metagenome (GOLD analysis project Ga0115001, IMG submission 89869) | Marine microbial communities from western Arctic Ocean - ArcticOcean_MG_CB8_130 | ecosystem: Environmental > Aquatic > Marine > Oceanic | place: Arctic Ocean: Canada Basin | collected... | reverse complement strand
GACGACGACGACGATGCGTTAGCGGATGAAAACGAACCAGTCGAACAACCGCAAAAGAGAACTAATAAGCACGGTAGTAGCAGTAAACGTGGTAATAGTAATAGAAGAAAGAAAGGAAGTGGTTCAAATAAACATCACGAAGAAGAAGAACACTCGGAGCATCACGAAGAAGAAGAAGAAAACAACAATTCTGAAGGTAGCGTTGAAGGCGACGACGTGGCTACTGAATGATGACGAGAGTGTACATACATTTTTGAATAATATATTGAGATAATATAAAATTAATGAGACTAATGAACTATATATGAGAATAATGTAAACTATAAACTATACCGGGTACTATACAACTCATAAAACTAATAAAACTAAGAATGATGATCGTGGTGGTGTAAAAAGTGTACACCCGGGTTCTCTAAATAGTCAGTCAAAAACATGCCATCGAGCAAAGGCCCGCGTCCACTTTGTTCGCTCAAAATATCAAAATACGCCTCACTCTTATCACCGAATTGACATTTATTTTTGGAAACTAGCTCATATATCCATTTCTCGAAATCGTGTTCGCCAGCAGCTTCGTTAATCACGCGAACGACTTTAGCACCAAGAAATAAGCTTTCCTCCCATCTCCTAATAACGTGTTGTTTTGAAAAAATATCAATCGACGAGTCATAATCGGGAACATGGTTCGTCATTTTCCCTTTATTCGCGTGAAGGAATAAAGGATCGCCGTGTAAATCGCGATGTAACATGGTGTTCCCGAAAATATTACTGCTCGAATCGTCTCTTACGCCAACGTGATCTGGGTCGTGCGGCACGACGGTATACTCACTTTTTAAATATCTCAAAGCTACTGCGAAGACTTCTTTATCTCCAATACCCATAAAACCACCGAACAAAGGGTAGAAAATATGATCAAACGCGTTAAAATATAACGCTAAGAACAATGCGTTCATATGCTTACGTTTATCGACGAGTATTTGACCACTTTCGTGCGTAAATTCCGGCCAAGACGACGTCTGTTCGCTTCCAAAAAGCGCCAAGCGAGCATCTGGCGCGCTCGAATCTTTCCAGAAATCTCTCCATAACAACGCACCAGTAGATTTATATTCACTCGATTCAAATAATTTCGATTCTGGATCTCGCAAAGCTATATTATCCGCATCAATGCTGAGCACTTCTTTGAAAGATGAAAAAGTCAACGCCAACAGCTTATAGGCGAATCGGCTCGGTTTTCGTTTTCCTTTACTCGCAAAATTCAAAGCATCGCCGAGTTCGCTGAACGAACGTACGATGACGCCAAGATCGCGCAAATCTTCGATATCGTCGCATGAAGGCAATTCATTCTGAGGGAACCATAATTCTATGGGCAATTTCGACTTTGCCCTTCGAATAGCGTGAACGCATATCCAATATGTCGTCTTGATGCTATACTTAGAGCCGCCGACGATGACAATACCACGATCGTTTGCAAAAAAATAATCATTTCTTTTATCATCGTTTGATATTGTTAGTATATCGTTTGGTATATTCTTTACAAACGCTTCCGTTTTCTCTCGAATTTCGTCGACTCGCTTCTTTGTTAAGCGTTCACCGGCCAATACAAAGTCTCTCCTAATCGTCGGTCGTCTCCTATCGCTAGGCAATTGAAACGAAAACCCATTCGGTATAGTCTTCACTAAAACGCTCTTAAACATCCCATGTAACTTCTTTGTTTGCTTCATCGCATCTACATACCCTTCCGGTCGTTCTTCAAACACTCGTTTCAACGCGCATTTATTATTATCATTCGCAGAACTTTTCTCGCACGACGATTGCTGCTGTTGAGCAACAGCAGTCGAAGAACTGCCACTACTGATAATGAACTCTTCGACGACTTTCTTGCACATTTTATCACAATCAACTTCTAAATCGCTTTGGCATTTCCTTAAACCTGCAACTTGCATTAAATCGCACGCGCAAAATCCGCTCGTTTTCTCAAACTTTCGAACGAAACATTTATTTCCTCCCCAAGTCGTCGTCGTCCTCGAAGGCTTTTTCAGGAACGAATCAAAAACGGAAACCGCTCTCTTCGCTTGCGTGTTCGAATGACACGCTTTTGTTTCAATGAATCCATATTTCGAGTACTTCCCGCACCCGAAAGAGTTCTTTATGAGGAGTAATAGGAGTACTGTAGTGATTATTACTACGAACAATAATAATAGTCGTCTTTGTATCTTGAACGAATTGGAAACGAGTTTTTTGAATTTGTTTTGTTTACGTAATTGTTGTGAACGATGATTACTCACGCGTGCGATTATTGGCATCGATTATTACTTTCTTTCCCCGTATTTATGTGTGTTGTTGTTGTTATCTTTGGAGTTTATTCGTTCGGAACGATTCGGTCGTAATCGGTAACAGCTCTCATCTTTCGTGCATAGATTTCTGAATAAATGCAAAGTTCGAATTACCAAAACATCAGCAGGGGCCACAGTTTTTTTAGAGCTGCTCGCTCTGAAGTTTCAAACCAGACGCTATGATACGTGAAATTTCGTGTGAGATTTCGTTAGATAGAATGGAGTTTCGTGCATGTACAAGTTTCGTATATTTATGTTACAAATTTCGTGTAAGATTTTGTTAGATAGAATGGAGTTTACCGAACGGCATCTTCTCAACGCTCGGATCGACGTACTCAATGGCGTGATCTTTTTCTTGACAATTTGCGCCGTCTTCGAAGCAAGGGTAATTTGCGCCATCGTCGTGGTTCATGCCGGTCCATCTACCGGGCGTGGCCCACGCGACTTCGTCTTCGATGCCGAGACTTTTCACGCCGCGAACGATTCGGAAAAAGCCCATTTCGCCCCAATATTGACCCCAAGAGTTTCTAACGATCCAATATTTCGTTTGCGTTTTCTTGTCGACTCCCCAACCGACGATGGAGACGATGTGGTTGATTTCATACGAAGGCGTTTCGGTGTAAATTCCTTTCGTGTACGAGCGCAAGCCGTCGGCATCAATACCAGCGGCAACTGGGCCACGCGCATAAATCTCCTTCATGATATTTATTTCTCCCGAAATCTGCCCATACTCTCGCACGGTTGCGTTTGGAAACTGAAGCAAAGGCGCGCAAAATCCACCGAGACTCGCAAACGTCGAGCACGTACGACACGTATTGATTGCAATACATTTATACCTATCCGTCACGTACCCACAAGAGCCTTCCGTGCTCTCGTTCGAGCACGCTTCGTACGGTAAACACGTATCAAACGGTACGAACCCGGTTTCGTGAACGAACTGATACGCTCCCGTATGAGATCCGCCGTGGCAACTCCCCGCGACTTCGTTCCCGCAATTCAAAATAAATTGAATTGCCAAATTCACGTCTTGCCCGCGCTTCTTCCCAGAAGCGATTTGAATCCTATCCGCCAACGCAGACATTGAACCGTGCGCCCAACAAGAACCGCAATATTGAGGTAAATGTTGATTCAAAGACTTCGATAAAAAGTTATGTCCAGAGACGTTGGACCAAGTAAACGCCTCTGGTAAATCCTCTGCCTCGACGTACTCCTTCGGTTCAGCAGAGAGCACGTGCGATTTCTTCGTATGCCCATCCAAGATCTTATACTCGTTCACGTGCCCAGCTCTCGTCAGTTTGACTTCTCGGTCGAGTTCATGCGAAGGAACTCGTGGTGCCGTCGCGTCATCATCTTTCCCGAATTGAAGAAAAGATGCGAACGACGCTTGTGAATTCCGAGCGAAAGCGATCGATAGTTCACAGCACAGTAACACGAATAGGAATATTGCGAGCGATGGTGAGTATTTTTGCATACTCGATTGCATTTTTTCGACAGAGAGTGGGACTTGTGAGTTGTAACGAATGAGCCAAATACCTTTTAATATTCTCTTTCTGATCCGTTTCTTGATTTGTAAAAATGCAAAATTGCTGCTAAAATTGGACCGATATTTCTAAAATACGAGCGAATAACATCGCTCTCTCTTGCTCTCTCTTGCTCTCTCTCTTCGTAGGTCTTCGTAGTTTTTCATGATCGAACGAGTGCGCTTGGCGTAGTAATCCTTTGCATGAGACCGATTTGTTCGAGTTTTGAGGTAAGCTCTCGATCTGGAAAGACTACGCGTTTATTGTAAAACTCTTCTCGCGTCTCTTTCTCTATCACGGTTTCTTTAACTTTTGATACCAAGGACGGAGAGTAGAACTTCTCGTAGACTTCTCGATCGAAATCTAGAATGAAACACTTTGATGAGGTGTTGTGACACTCGCAGCGTTCATTTTTACTGAGATCGGCAAGTTTTGTGTATGGGTAATGCAATACACACGCGTTTCGATCGGTTACTTCGTTCCAATAAGGCGAACCGCCTCGGATTTTAAATCTATGCGCGCCGTTTGATCGCAGTTTAGGGTTTATTCTAGCAATAGATTTTCCGTTTGCATAAGTGAGAAAATAATTCGGATTCCCTCTTTTGATTAAACCACCGAACTTTCGATACTTCTCTTTATCAGAGACGTGAATATAGTTCTTCTTAAATAAAGTACACTCGGTGAAAGAATCCTTCACTCCGTTTTTTATTTCCGGTACGGCTTCATAATTCGGAAAAACCACGGCATCGACTAAATCAGGTTGCAATTTTAAATACTCTCTTATATCTAATGTATTAGGAAATCTCGGGTCTAATGGAAACAATAACTCGTCGATATCGATGTGCGCGATCCATTCGATATTATCTCGTATCGCTCTCGAAATTGCAATCTCTACATGTTGCGACTGCCTCACAAATAACTTCGCATTACAGCTTTCCTTCGCGCGCTCGATCCACGGCATTAGCCACTGTTCTTCATTACATTTTAATCTCTTTCTTTCGTTTTCTAAAGCTTCATCCGTCTTCGCGTTGAAGTACACAACATTTTTGTTTTCACCTAGAAGGTATCTTTTTTCTCGTTCGTTTTTCTTTGACTCGTCCGCGTCATCATAATCGTAATCATCAAATACGTAATAAAATAAGACGCCAATGCGCTCGTGATATTTGATCCAATCTCGAAATTGTCTCGTGTTCATCTTTGTCGTAGTCGTCACGATCGCGACTGAGATAATAGAAGAAGAGGAAAAGTCTTCTTCGTTGTTGTTCATATCCAAACCTTCACTGCTCGTTTTTGTTCTATGAAAGAACGAGGAGGAGGAGGAGAGGAAGAAGAAGGAAATGATGTATAACAACGACAATAAGAAAACGAAGAACGCGCGCGAGTGCTTCCGTCTTTGCTTTGATACGCGCGTGGTCGTTTTATGCATCACTATATAGTTTGTAGTTATTAAAATGTGGTACAGTGTGGCATATGGGGAATATTATGTATCACGTATTAATTAAAATTCATTATAAAACGGACGAAATGAAAATGACTGGTATATACAATAGACAAACTTTCTCTGACTTCAGTAAGAGTTCTTAAAGATTTATTTGGCGTATTCTTGATCATTGGAGGGAGCTTCTTCGGGAACAGGAAAAGTTGGCTCGCCTTCTTCGATCGGGGCTGGCTCGTCGCCGCCCTGAGTTTCCGGAGCTGATTCGTCAGCTTCTGATCCAGGATTTGGGATTGGAGCATCAGTTTCCGGCTCATTTGGTCCAGCAGTGGTGTTCATCGGAGGCGGGTTTTCTGTCGGGGTTTCTTCTTCTGTTTCTCCACCTGCGTGCTCTAAATCATCTTGCGTGCCATCAATAGCATCACTAATTTGTAATTGAGCTTTTTCGATATCTGTGATAGCATTGTCGATTGAATCGTTGGCTTCTTCAATATCATCTGTCATTTCATCGATTTCTTTATTGACTTTGGCCGCAACAGCGGTAACGTTGGCAAGAGCTTCTTTCTCAACTGCAGCCGATTCGGCTTCAGCTTCTGCTACCGACTCTGGAGCATCATCCGACTCTTGTGGAGCATCATCTGACTCTTGTGGAGCATCATCTGACTCTTGTGGAGCATCATCCGACTCTTGTGGAGCATCATCTGACTCTTGTGGAGCATCATCTGACTCTTGCGGAGCATCATTTGTTTCTTGTTGGCCTTCTTCTTCTTCTTCTTCGTCATCGCCCGTCTTGGCAACGCTGCTCAAATGATGATGTTTCTTACCAAATTTAGCTTCCGATACGTTCTCAACATCTTCTGGACTTACAGTACTGTCATCGAGTGCATTAACATTGTCATCAATTTCGTTCTGTGCTTCTTCGATTTCCTCCAAGGCTTCAGTAATTTGATCCTGTGAATCATCCACTTTGTCTTCAAACCTATTGACTTTTTCCTGAGTATCCTCTACAACTGCATCGATGGAATCAAAAGTTTCTTCAGTCGAAGTCGAGTTTGATGCATCAACTTCCTCGGGACACGAATGTGCCATGCCGTCGTGATGGCAATCTGGAACTTCTGATGGAACTTCTTCAGTCGAAGTCGAATTTGATGTCTCGATTTCTTCGCACGAATCTGGCTTGCCGTCGTGATGGCAATCTGGAACTTCTGCTGGAACTTCTTCAGTCGAAGTCGAATTTGATGTCTCGATTTCTTCGCACGAATCTGGCTTGCCGTCGTGATGGCAATCCGGGGCTGGGGGAGCGTCAGCTGGAACTTCTCCAGACGCGGTTACGTTTGTTACGTTTGAATGATGATGGTGATGTTGTTGCGGCGCTGCATCCGTCGTTTCACTAGAATCGGTAACGTTCGTCGCAGGAGGAGCGTCGATGACGACATCCGGATCGGTCGATGAATTAGTAGACGAGTTCGCGCCTGGAAGATTAATCACAGGCACGCTGATGGTCGCATTATTTGGCAACGTTATATCTGTATGAGTAACATTCGGAGGAAAGTTCCCGCCGGTGATATTACTTATCGCATCTTCTGCTTGTTCGCTGGCGTTCTCCAACGCGTCTTGCGTTTGATTCCCGGCCAGCTCTAAAGCATCTTGCACTTGTTCAAACGCTTCTTGAATATCTTCTTGTGCGTCATCCACCGTGTCCTCGATGTTATCGTTATATTTCTCCGTATCTGCGACGACATCGACGTCTTCTGCAACTTTCGCAGAAGAATGATGTTCATGATGTCCTAATTGACCATCATCATCAACATATCCAAGTTGCATCTTCGTCGACTTGAACGAGGAAGTAACCGCGACAGTGCCGATTAAAACGATCCCACACGCGACTATGGCGATCTTACTCATCGTCATCGCGACATTCCTCGCCGGTTTACGCAACAAAGGCGTAGACTCTTCTCGCGCCATGCCATCGACCGCGCCATAAACTCTCATTTTTATGTCCTTAATTTTCGTATCGCGTCGAACTGACAAGAGCGATGATGACGACGATGAAGAAAAGTGCGTAGTAGTGCGCAAGTTTCCAACGCGCTTTAACGGATCGAGCGAATGAGGTTCGCGCAAAAGTCTCTTTTTTGGCGCGCTTACGACAAACGTGTTATAAGAAGTGACTCCGTCTTTGTACTCTTCATAAAAGAAAGCTGATGAAAAGAAAAGGCAAAAGGGTGTTACATTTTTTATTATTACGAACTGTTTGACTGCACTTTAACGCACGGTCGTACTACTACTACTACTACTACTACTACTACGACGACGACGACGACGACTAAAGACCGTAAAACTAACCGAACCAGAACGAGACGGAGATAGAAGCAGATTCAGACTTAACAAAGTGCCACCAATTTTTTGGTATGAACAAACACTGACCGGCTCGGATTCTTACGTCGTGAAATTTTCGTCCATAAAGCAAAGGGAAGTTCTTTGGACAGCTCGCTTCGGAGATATCGCCGGCTTTGGAAGTGTTTGTGAGTTTCGAGTTCTCTGAACTGTTTTCGTCGTATGCGTACATCGTTGCGTCTGAGACTCCGTCCTCTTTAGTTGATGATGGTTCCCATAATCGAATCAATTTTGAACCGCATATTTGTACGAATAAGTTATCGCGCGTATCTTGATGCGGCGGCGATACGGTCGCTTTAGGGCCGATCCAAAAGTTCCGAGAACAACACGCGCTTTCTTGTCCAGAACAACAAGCGTGAATGTAATCTGGATCACGCAGATCATTTGCGAGTTTCGGAAATTGATCTAACAAAGTCTGTTGAGCCAAATAAGCAGTCGAGTTCGCAGTCGTCGTCATGTGTTTGAGTATGAACTCTTCGAACGTGACCGTGATAATCTTCCAATTTTCGCTCGTATACGAGCTCCCGAATTCAACTGGAACCGTTCTCGGCCCGAAATTTTCTAAAAAATACTTCGGGTCTCTCCATTTCGTAAACGCTGGCCACGTCGTACAAAAATTACCCATCGCGCAAGGTTGCTTCGGGAGATAAAATTCGGAGATAAAGCGCTCTATCGAAATCGGCTCTGCAAAATACGGAACAATCGTCGGTCTAAAGCCATTTTCGAGTATTGGAAACAAAACGACAAAGTCATCGTCCATTACCATCGTCTTCCTTCGTTTAATCTCTACTTCATCATCGTCATCATCGTCTCCAAATCTCCACTGTACTACGTCGTCGTACTCATTTCTCCCTCGCGCGTTCCTAATCATCCTTATCTTCTCGCAAACGAACTCAGCCGCTCGAACGAGAAAACTCGATTTCCCCGCGTCTCCGGCGAGCATTATCCCTAAATCGATCTCTCTCAAAACCTTCCTCAACACTCGTTCTATATATCTCATCCGTCCACGACTCCTCGTTCTGTTTTCAATCGTTCGTTTCGCGTACGTCACGCACGCTCTCGCGAAGAACAAAACAACGACGGTCTCCGCCTCCCTCCACTCGCCCGCGACGTCTTTCCAATCGCCCGCGTGTAGTTCTTCCCATACTAAATCTTTCGCATCTGCTGCATCTAAAACGCTACAAATAAAACATTCATCATCATCGCAATCATCATCGCAATCATCGCAATCATTCTCAATCGCAACAACGCCTACGCTGGAGTTCATCAAAATCCTATCCACGAGAGCTCGCGCGCTGTTTCGTAAACATTCCAGTCCAAGCGAATTAATCAAAAGTATTTCGCGTAAACGTTCTTCGATGACTTCTACGCACTCCATGAGCACTGTTCCATCTTCGTTATCTTCATCGTCATCATCGTCTTCATCGTCATCACGATCGTATCGTTCGTGCGTTAGCCATTTCGGGAGCAAATTAGTCCGTACATTCCTTCTTCTTCTTCTTCTTCTTCTTCTCTTGTTTGATTCCATCGCGTTTACGTTACTCGTATTTCTTTCGCATCATGCGAGTAATAACGAACTTCTGTGCTGATGAACGAATTGGATTTTTTGTTAAACAAACCCTAAACCCTAAACCCTAAACCCTTAAAAAGGTGTTTAAATGATGTTTTTATTCGTTATTTAATATGCCGATGATTAAGAAATGAAATGCGAGCTCGCGCGTGATTCGTTGCTACCGCCCGGACTCGAAACCGACGCTTACGAACTCGTGAGCGCGTTTTGTTCGCGTTTAAGCGCGAGAGCGAACGAAGACGCTAGCAAAAGGTCTCTCGAGAAAAAGCGGAAAAGTTGGAAAGAGATTGGAACGAAGACACAAAGCGAGATGGACGTAATAACGAACAATAAACGGACAAGGAACGAACGAGATCGCGAAAATATATCACCGTTTGAAGTATTTACGAAGGGTTACCATGAACGCGAGTTCGATAGAGCGTTCAATTTGCGCACGAAGTTTACTTCGAAGAACGAGCACTTGCAACGTTTGTTCGATGCAGCTTTAGCGATTTTGGATATCGTGTCAGATTGCGCAGAGGCGCGCGAAGATTCGATCGACGAGGAGGGAATGATCGCTATATCGGGGGCATTTTTCTTGTTATATACGTTTTATGCGCGGCAACCGAAGACGGAGGAGAAGAAAGTGAAAGGGCGAAACGCAAACGCCGATACGGGCGAACGAGTCGACGTGAGGGAAGCGAAAGTATACGTTTCGTTGCAGCGCGTGAGGCAGTTTGTGCGTATCGTGAAAGAGTGCGAGAAAGTAATTTCTGATGATAGCACTGATGGGATTAGCGTGACTTACTTAGCAGCGTCGGAGGTGCTCGCTATTCTGGACGAAATGATTTCAAAACGGGCTTTTATAGTAGGCTGCTCGCACGCGCTCACGCAGAGAGAGCGCGTCGAATTACTTCAGAATTCGAAGAAAGAAAATTTGTATAATATTAAAGAAAAGTTGAGAGAGGTTAGGGATGAGATGACTACGAGCGACTATGGCGGGATCGAAGGCGTCGAAGCGTTAATAGAGCAAGCCGAACGGTATGGACACGCGCTGGAGAAGTTGCAACTTATAACGCCGAGAAGTGGTCTCGATCCGGCGAAGAAGATTGGCGCGGCCGTTGCTAAGCACGCAAAACGTTTAGAAACGAGAATTGAGACTATTTTCAAAGAGCAGCCGAAACGTAGGAAAAGTAAAGCGGCAAAGAAGCCCGATGTAAACGCCGCCACTATCGAGACAGTCATAACAACGACTACGACAAAAACTGGTGGTGTGACTACTGTGAAAACAAAGAAAAAGACCGTGATCCCAGCAAAAGCAAATCCAAAAGCATCTACTACTACTAATAATAATAATAACAACGATCATCGTAGTACTAAAAACGTTGGAGCTAGTAAAGAAAAGAAGGAGAAACGAGATTTACAATCGATGCCAAAGTTTGATGAAATCGATGATACGAACGCTTCCTAGAATTCCGAGCTAGGATACAAATACTGTACAAATTGTAGAGTTAGTTATTTTTACAAATAGATAGGTATATAGATACACACACACACACGGTCACAAATAGATGTGTTGAAGAAGAATAATTACAAAGAAATCAAATTCCGCTTTGAATCTTTGCAGCCAGTGCTCTTTGACTTGCCGCAAATACATTCGTCGATGATTTCGATATCTTCAAACCCGCAGTCGCAATCAGATGATAACGACGACGAAGAAGAGATTGGATCTATTCGCTTCAATGGTAACGGTGCTCGTATCATTACCAAGCCAGCTAATCTTCCATATCTATTATTATTCGTCGCGTTAGTTTTGCCTTGTTGTGTTTCGTCTGCGTTTTCTTCCTCGGGAACGAGCGCTCGAAAGCCATACGCGTGATATAATCTTCTTGCGGCTGAGTTTTCGCAGTGCACGTGCGTGAACATTTCTCGAGCTCCCCAGGCGATGGCTTCGTTTGAGGCAGCTTCGAGAAGCGCTTTCGCCGCGCCTCGTCTTCGCGCTCTTCGTGCGACTGCGACGTTATCTACGTATACAAACGTTTCTGTTTTTGGACTGCTAGCGTTATTTATTGACGGGTTGTGTCGAATGGAAACGTCCAAGCACCCAATCACTGCAGATGAGCTATTCCTCAAGCGTTCGACGACTAAATGATCACCAGAATCATCCACGACTAAACACACGCACTTTGCACACGCCGAAGTTGGTCTTACAACTCGTTCAGCCAACGCTTTTCGTTCTCTCTGCGCAAATTCTCTATGAAATGTAGGCGTAAATCTTGGAGGAAATGGTAAAGCTTGTCTCTCAGTGAGATCGTCATAAAACGCCGTGGCGCGCAAGTTCGCAACAACCTCGAAGTCTTGGTCCCCCATAGCAATTCGTACGTTATCTCTTCCTATTTGCTCAAAACTATTATTATTATTATTATTATTATTACTCGTTTGTGCTTGTGTTTGCGTTGATCTCTCGTCGATAATAACAACCGTCGTATCGTTATTAGTAGTAGGAGAAGCCTTGATCAACTCAGACACTTGCTGCTCTTCTCGTTGTTGTTGTCGTTGTTGTTGCGGCATAATCACCCCGTTTGTAATCTTTGCAATTAAACTCTCCTTCAACGAATTCCCGACGACGAGCGCGCCGTTGTTGCCTCCGCGGACGTCTTCGCCAATCGCCGTCGCCGACGGCGCACTCGTCGCTTTCAATCTCGTCGAATTATTATTATTAATACTGTTACTATTACTAATATTAATAGTACCACCGGATAACAACGTCCTCGCATTACCAGCAAACGTCCTAATCGCCCTATTCGTCGTATCCCTCATCGTGAACGCGGACTTCTTCTGCTGATGCGCTGGTGACAATTCGCTTTTAACGCCCTGATTCGTTTGCGTCCATACACTCGTTTGATTCCCGGCTCGAGCGATCGAGTTCGAACCAGCAGAGGCTGTAGCAGAAGACACTGTCGAAGATGATCCTTTGCTTTCATGCGCGAGTTCTTTCGTTCGATCGTGATCGGATTGTACAGCGCGCGCCCTAAAAATCTGAATCTTTTTTGAAGGATTACGCGTTCGTCTACTGCGCATATCCTCGTAAGAAACGTTCTTCGCATTGTGACGACGATGCCAGGCTATCGAAGAAGAAGAAGAAGGAGAAGGAGAAGAGGAAGAGCAGTAGTACGCAGATGATGATGATGAAGGTCCAGCCTGTAACGATGTCATCGTTCTCGTAATCATCTTCACCAGTGCAATGGATATCTTTTTTGGAGCTTCTTTTGAAGAAACGAAACGTGGCCTCGTTTGGAGAGAAAATCGGGATCTAAATTTAGGGTTTCAAAAACGGTCAAAGTTGATCCAAAGCAGAAAACGAGCGAAAGAAAGAGAGAGAGAGAGAGCGGCGACTCTGAATGATCGCGAGACGTGTGTAAGCGCGAACTTAAAAACTATCTCGGTTTGTCTTCTTCTTCTTTTTTAATGAGTGATAAGTGTGACTTTTCGCTGCGCATGAAACAAAAGAAAAGAATTTAAACGCGGCGTTGCTGCTGGGCCGTTAAATCGTAAATGCGTAAAAAGTTGGGGAAAGTTTCCGATGCCAGCTCCAGTTGTTCCCTGCTCGCCTTTTGCTCGTGTATCGATACAATAATGTTAACTTCAACGATGACGACGAGAACGACGACGAACGCGGCATCGAACGGCGTACGATCGCGATCGTTGGAAAAATTAAGCGCGTTTGCAACGAAGCCGCGTAGGGCGCTACGAGCGAGCTCGAGTAGGATTAAAATAATCGCGAATCAACAACAACAACAACAACAACAACTGCTTGGACCGGAGCTGAAAAGACAGATCGAGAAATGCGTGTCGGAGAACAAAGTGGTCTTATTCATGAAAGGGAACAAAGAACAACCGAAGTGCGGGTTCTCGAACACTTGCGTGCAAATATTAACGAACATGAACGTCCCATTCACTGATGTGGATATATTAGCCTCGGAACAGTTAAGGAGTGGGATGAAGGTGTATTCGAACTGGCCGACGTTCCCGCAGTTATATATCGGAGGCGAGTTCTTTGGTGGGTGCGATATAACGATCGATGCGTTTAAGGACGGGTCCTTGAAAGAGGAGTTGGAACGGGCGATGATGGAATAGAGAGAGTGTGTGAGTGAGTGAGAGAGAGAGAGAGAGAGCTTGCGTGATTTAGATCGATAGACACGTTTACGCTTTACGCATTCAACCCTCGAGAATATATTAATACAATCTAAGCTTATTATTATTATTATTATTATTCTATTCAATAGCTGATAACTTCTGAGCGCGGTTATCGTCCTCGTCTTCCGTACGGTTTCGTTTTTTTACGTGCACAGAGACCGGCTTCCAGGCTTCGCCGTCGCGCCCTTTTGCCGTTTTCGCCTTCTTTTGACAAGAAATTTTCGTGTTCAAATCGGCGTACGTGACTTGATCCTTACCGAAGTAAAAGCATACGGTGTTGATTTCTTCCGTTTTCACGGCGTATTTATACTCTCGTATCCATTCATATTCAGTCCCGTTTTCGTTTTCGTTCTCATCGTAAATGCGTACGTTTTCTGCGTTTTTAGCATCTTTCGGAAGCATGAGCGCGATGAATTTATCCGGTCTTCCGCTCTCGTCTTCGACCATCATCGGTTTAACGATTGCTTTTTGCATCGCTTTTTCTTTAATTAAATCGCTCGCACTGCTTACACCTTCGACATCTAAAGTTGGATCTTCGTCGAACGTTAGGCGCACGAAATTTTGTGGCCACTTCTTGAAATCTGGAAACACGGATTTCACCGAAACCGGTTTCAAGTCCTTGTTTCTCGGATGCACGGCAGTTCGCATGGTCAACTTCTCCGCGGCCTCGAACGATTTCTTGATTGCCGCAATTTGCTTCTCGCGTTCGGAAGCATATACTTCCTTATGTTCTTTCAAAGCCAAAGCTTTTTGTCGTTTCAATATCAAGTTCGATTTCTCCGATATCCCGGTCTTCAACGATAAGCCGCCTTCGGAGATATATTTCGTATTCATTAACCACATCGCTTTACTAACATCGGGTTCTCTCCCAGCCTGATTCATTCTTTCCTTATCTCTTCCACTATCAGTCGCCAATAGAATCAAATCATCTTCGTGTATCTCGCCTTTGACCTTGAACGCCCTATACGCGTCCGACCCGATCGGATCCAAGTTAATCCCTAAATCCTCCGGGAACATCCTCGTACTCCTACGCAACTCATCATACAAACAGGCAACGTTATGCTCGGCTAAATCATCATCAATGCTCCCCTTCTTCCTCAGTAACTTCCAATCGTGCGCTCTCGGCGGCGGTAAATTGTTCCTAAACTGCATCGGGCACAAAAACGCAGAATCCCTTTTTAATCGATTTGATTCATCGATCTCGAACGTTTCTTTTTGCGTTTGTGTTTTTTGCGAGACCTTCGTTCGTTGCTTTTGCTGTTCTTGCCTTTGCCGTTGTTGCTGAGAGGCGCCGCCGGCGCTCTTTCCCGGTTTCGTCTCGTTCATCTCAACGATCGCTTTAGTTTCCTCTCTCGCAAGTTCTTCTCGCGAGTCCATGATCTGACGATCATCTTCGTCGTTCTTCTCGTTCAAGGCGACTGATGCTAAAACAACAACGTCTTCTTCTTCTTCTTTTTCTTTTTCTTCTTTTTCTTCTTCTTCTCCTGCGGCATCGTTATCTTCCGGTTCTACTGATTGTGATTTCTGTTTACTCGATCGCCTTGGAGGCATTTTAACAAAGTACTTTATTGGTATTTATTGGTATTTACGTACGATTATTTCCCTCCCAGAGCGACGAGTTAAACGAGGTGAAAAATCTTCTTCAAAACGTACGATACGGTCAGAGAGAGAGAGCGGTTTTGACGTCGTTTCGTCACGAGAGGCGATGAAAGAGTTTTCTCTCGCGTTTCCAATCATCAATGCCGTGGTTTAGGAGCGAGGAGATTTTGGATTTTCTGTCCGAATTTTAGGGTTTAGGGTTTAGATTTAGGGTTTAGGGTTTAGGGTTTTCAATATTGGAAATATGAAATTGATTCTGATGAGGCGGCGCCGCAGAAATGCGAGAGACTTCAAAATAAAAGAAGAAAGAAAGAAAGAAAGAAATAAAGAAGATAACTGCGAAACGAGTGATACGAACAGTGATACTAACAAAGTGAAAGAAGATGTCCGAAGCGGCGGCGGCGCGAGTAGGAGAAGAACGCGAAGAAAACGCAGATCTTGAGCAACGCGAGACAGGCGAGACATGGAAACGGGACAAGAAACAACAGTTCCCAGAGGCGAAGCGGTTCGATGACCGATCCGAACGGAAGATCTTGAGACAGTTGGAGTTCTATTTCAGTGAATCGAACTTACCGAGGGATAAATTCTTACGCGAATTAGTCGAACGAGATGAGGACAGGTTCGTTGAGATGAAGACTTTGTTGAAGTTTCAGAGAATGAGAGATTTGTTGCAAGAGTTCGGTGGCTCGAATAACCCGGACGTCGTAGATATGGTCGTGAACTTATTGAGGGAGAAGAGTAAGCAGTTGGAATGCGACGAGCGAGGGGAAATGGTGAGGAGGAAAGAGGATTTGAGGGCGAAGGAGGAGATCGAAGAGGACGTGGAGAAGAGGAGCTTATATGCGAATCCGTTCCCGATGACTTCGACTATTGAGGAGTTGCAAGATTGGTTCGAGAAGACCGCGGACGAGAGAGTTTTGAGCGTTCGGTTGAGAAGACACATCGCGAGTAAGGATTTTAAAGGGTCGATTTTTGTTGAATTTGAAACTAAGGATATTGCGGAGAAGGTGAAGGCTATGAAGTTAGAACACGAAGGCGCTGAATTGACTTTGATGTTCAAACGTGAGTATTTGGAGAATAAGAAGAACGAGAAGAGGGCTAAGATGGAGCAAAAAGCGAAAGAGGAGGCGGATAGAGAGGCAAATCCAGAAAAGTATGCCGCCTTGGACGCAGAGAAAGAAAGAGCGGAGAGAGCGGTCGTGACGAGAGGAGGAGACTTTAATAATAACGAGAGATCCAACAATAACAGAGAGAAAGGTAACAGAGATAACAAACGTAGAGATCGAGACGATCATCGCAGTAACGGAGCGCAAGCCGCCGTCGACGACGATAAGGAGGTTGAATATACTCCAGGAATGATTGCGAGAATTACGCTCGGCGAAAAAGCAAACATGGATTGGGATAACTTTCCTAAATTCCGCGAAGAAGTCAAGAGCGCATTTGACAAGTTCGGAAAAATCAAATTCGTCGATTTCAAACAAGGCGAAAAGTCTGGTTTCTTAAGATTTGAAGACGAAACCGTGGCGGCTAAAATTATCGAAGCTATTACTGGCGGTCAAGCCATCGAAGTCGAGGGTGACGCGTGCTCGCTCAACCTCCTCGTCGGAGACGAAGAGAAGGAATACTGGACGGCAATTGATAAAAGAGCGAAAGAGAGGGACCGCAACAGTGGTAACAATAACGGCGATCGCAGAGGAGGAGGCAGAGGTGACCGCAGAGGCGGCGGCGGCAGAGGAGGAGGTAGAGGTAGAGGATTTGCAAAGCGTCAAAGGAGAGATTAATATCATTTAAGAGGCTTTTGTTCCCGCTCTTCTTCTTCTTATACACAACTTTTAAATAATAATATTTAGTAATTATATTTTCTATTACAAGAAACGCTAATCAATTTTTGAGAAACGTATGCGTCCGCTCACGACGGCTTCCGTATCTGTAATGTGCAAACATGCAATTTCCCTTCTACAATAACGTTCTAAAGCTTTCGCATTTTTCTCTTCTCCTTCGTTCATGAACACGTTCCTTCTCAAAGCCTTCATGAAATCATCGTTCCCGCTACTCAACGCCCTATCGTACGCCAAGGCCGAACCATAAAACGATTGCTCGAGTTCTTTCAAAGTCGATCTCACCCTAACCTTCACGCCTTCACGATGCACTCTCTTCTCAACCTCCTCTTGAAACGTATCATAAAACATCTGCGAAATCGATTTCCCAGCATCGCCTTCTCTCCTTAACCTCGCTAAAACGAGCCATACGTGTAAAACGAACATCGCGTGTTCGCTCCGAAACGAATGCTCTAATCCTAACACTGCGTATAATTTAACCTCATCGCACCTTTCAATAACTGCCTTGAACAATCTCTGCGACGCTCGGTTTTGCACTGACTCGTTGCTATCGTACCCACCTAGTTTCATCATTAAGCGCGTATATATCGATATTTTCGTTATGCGCTTTTCCGGTACTTCGAATATTTCGGACGTTTCCTCGAATGGAATTGCTAACGATTTCGGTTTGTTCGTAAAATTACTGTTGATGTTATTCGTGTTCGTATTTTCAGTTTTCGCACTTGAATGATACGGTCGTCGTTTTATCGTCATCGTTTGATAAATAGTCTCACCGTTATTATTATTACTATTGTTATTATTACTATTATTACCTAAAAAAGTATTCTTTCGATTACGATGACGTCTGATTTCTTCGTCCAAGCGCGCGTTAAAACGATCGATTGAAATTTTTGGAGAAAGCGATGAAACATGAGAGGAAATAGTAGTAGTAGCACTAGTAGTAATCGTGTTGAAGCGTCTGCCGGACGTAGAGCATGTCGAGGATATGAGTGATTTGATCGATTTACGGAACATGCTTCATAAAGTGAGGGTCAAGATGCGATGATCTGAATTATTTATGACGATATCAGCTTATGTACGTTTTAGATGATTACATGTTCTCTCTTTTTTTTAAGGCCAACTCGTGAACTGAAAGACTTTACCGACAATCTCTAAACCGGTTGGAATTTGCCAAGTGAACAATAAGACGTTAACGGCGTTGAGAGCGATGTGCGCTTGCCTCGCTTTATCGTTCCCTCTTTGCATTTCGGGGACTAAACCAGCCGCGGCGGCCCATAAAGCAACGATACCCATGCCGGCGAACAAATGCGGACCAGGGAACAACTTCCCAGTGCGAATGTACGTATTCATTCCACCTTCGATGGCCAATATAGTCCCAAACGCTAACAACAAAGAACCGGCGTTGAAATGTTTCTCCTTATAGTTCCCGGCCACGAGCTCTTTGCGTTCTTTAGTTAACTCATCGATCTTCGTTTGGTTCGCGTTACTCGCGTCGTCTCCTTCTCTCTGTCCCTGCTTTTTCAACTCTTGTATCTCTTCACCGACCGTTCTCACTTTTTTCCACTGCAGGCCGAGATATCCGGCGTATAACGAAGTGAAATACATCGTGGCCAAGAAAAAAGGATGGACCAGGGCGGCCGTGCGTCCTTCGATTACGCCGAACTCGCCCCCTTTCGCAAACACCTCTTCTGCATAGAACATAGCCGGCAAAGCCGTCTGCGCGATCGTCGCTAACAACTGCTCGTGCTTATTACGACCTTGGTCATCCGTCCTACGATCGTTCTTTGTCTCCTCTTTTTCCAATCCAACGCGCTCATCGTCTGCATTAACTCGCGGAAGGACTCGCACGCAGCTCTTCGTTCGATTTGAACAGCTCGAACGCGTTCTCTTATTGCTCGTAATCGTTCTCGTACTCATTGGAAATCTTTCGTGAGTAGCAGTAGCGGCAGCGGCAGCGGCAGTAGTAGTAGTAAACATCGAATTGGATATTAATTTTACACCGAACACGTTTTTTGAGCTCACTCTTACGTAGGCAAAAAGTCTCGAGCAGAACGCAGATGCACGAAATGTCCAAAACCTCAAAAAAGCTTTCTCTGTCAAGCGCGTCAAGCGTGTTTAGCGTGGGATGTATTCAACCATGACTAAAGCAGGACGTCCTCGAGGATTAGGTCCGCGCGTGATATCTAACGAACGCAGTCTCGATGGCGTTCTGTAACTTCACTGTCGCGCGCTTAAGTAGAAGTTGAGTCGTTTGACTTTTGTGACAAGCATTAATCGCGTGCGTCTATTTAGTTTTCTGTCATGGGCAATCGGCATAATTAAATCCATAAAAAATATTTGAAAAATTTCGAGCCCGCATCAATGAGCAAATGCTCCTCACTATAGTTCAGTAATTCGTACAGTTTCTACTACTTAATACGCGTAGTAAGACATCTTCGATAGTACACTACTGCTGCTACTGAGAGCGAGCGCGTTTATTGTTCGTTCGTTCGAATTCTGTTACTCTGCGTTTGACTTACTATTAAGGTTGAACGAATATATTATACGCATATTTGAAATTTTGATTTTGAATTCCAATAATCAGTGTTTTGGAGAGGGGGTCGAAAATAACAATTCCAAAGTTTTTGAAACAATACCGCCGTTGTCCAGTTTAACATCGGAAAGAAGCGAGCGAAGTGGAAAACGATCGAACATAAATAAACGATATAGTTAGAACGAATAACGACATGGTGAAAGTACGCTTAAAAACGGAGGAAGAGTTAAAAAAGATCGAAGAATTCTTAGCCGATGCGGCGACCGATATGGCCATCAAGGCGAAAGATAAATATCAAGATTTAATACAACAGAACATGTTATCGTTTCAGTTAATAAAAATGTGCGAATCGGTCACGGAGAGCTTAGGGAAGAACGTCTTAGTGAACGGACGCGAGCCTAGATCGATCGTGGAAGCGAGTGATTCGCACGGTAACGAAAATAAAAGGGAGGAAGAGCTAAGGAAACAGGAACAAAGGAAGTTGCGAGAGCTTTTGTTAGATCCCGAGCTCGATGATTTAGAGAACGAGGTCGCGGAGTTGACGCAGAAAGTGGCCGAACAACGAGCGCTCGGGCCGTCTATGGTTTTGAAGAATTTGGAGAAGAAGTTAGCGAAAGAGAGAGAGATGAATGATCGCATGCAAGAGAAGTTTGCTCAAATCGAGAGAGAAGATTTGGAAGAGGATGGTACCACTACTAATAATACGAATGTATTGAAGAAGAAGAACATTTTAGCGCACATTTCGGACGAGTCCCTGGAAGAGACGAAGAGGAAACTCGAGAAGTCTTTAGAAGCCATGCCTGGAGTGCACGAACGGTTGAGAAAGGCGCTCGAGAAACTCGCGAGTTTGACGAATGAGATCGATAATCAACGAACAAGAGCGCCACCTGGGACGATTGAACGCGCGATCGATGCGGCGCCAGTATTTGGCTTTGACGACGACGCGTATACGACGGAAGAGGCGACGGCGTTGAGAAGTAAGAATGAAACGAGAAGACGTTTAGCGCGAGAACTAAGAGGATTAGGAAAATGAATGAAAACCGTTTACTGTTTGTTTGTAAATATATATATTATTATACTAAATTAATGACTTTTCAAATAGTGCGTATTTCTGTTATTTGTTTTTATTACATTTTGTTTGTTTGTATCTCTCTCTTATTAGTGGGTGTTAGTATGTATGTTTAGTAATCTACTATTATTATCTACGACCGCGTCGCGAAGGCTTTTGAAGAGGGATTATATCTTCATCTTTTTCCTTCTTCTCCTCTTTTCCCTCTTCGGCGTCATCCATAGTTGTATCGTCTTCTTCTTCCGTCGTCGTCGTCGTCGCGACGACAGCTTTCTTCTTCTCTGCGAATTTAGGAACCACAACAACATTTTTCTTTGTTGTTGCTTTTGCTTCTAACGTTCGTTTTTTCTCAGACCCCGGCGTCGTGCTTTTGTTTGTTTTGCGCGTTTTGTTTGAAGCCGGCGTCGCGCCTCGCAGTTCAGAATCCGTTTCAATTTCATCCTCTTCCTCGAAAGATTCTTCTTCCTCTTCTTCCTCTTCTTCCATCTTCTTTTCTCTCTTTATGCGTTCTGCCTTCGCGGCGCTCTTGCCCAAAGAACGAATGCGAACGACTTCGACAAATTCTTGTAAACTCAACGTTCTCGAATCTGCTTCGTCCGCCTTCTTCAATTGCTCTTCGCAAGCATCCAAAACGTTCTTCGCATCGACTTGAGAAATTTTAGGAATAAAAGCCGAAACTGCGTATTCTAAGAACGCAAACTTCTCTGGTTGCAACGGTACTAACGCGTAGTTCACGCAATCGGCCGCCATATGACGAACGACTAAACGATCTCTTTGAACAGAAGCAGAAAAGATACTCGCGATACGAGTGGCTAAATCTCGCAAAAAGTCAATCGCTCTCTGTGCGTTATCACTACCGTCGTTACCACTTTTTGTGGCGTTTGATACAACTTGATACGCATCAGCGAGCGCCAAGAAGATTGTTCTTGCGAGCTTTGTCGTGCTTTCGCGGCGTAACTCTGTCATGAAACCTTTAATAGCGGCATCCAAATGGTCGCCGCCGATGGCAAAGTTCGCAATAAACGCCGGCGCAGCAACCGACCCGCTCGCATAATCGCCACATTTCGAGTCTACGAGAGCAAGCTGGTAACCAATCTTGGAGGCGTTTTCATCAGCATCCAAATTTTCATCCTCTGGCGTCATGATTTTATCAGCCGCGCGCCACGCCGCAGTCATCATACTCGGCGATAATGAAACCGATGTCTCTGCAGCCATCTTGAGATATATGACGGCATCTGCGATAGCTGCCGTACACATGCGTCTTGTCTCTACGACATTCTTCGAACCATAATTTCCAAAGATTTTTTCAGCGTTCTCTGCTAATCGAATCAAACTCGTCAACGCTCTGTCTCGCGTGCTTTGAAAAGATGTCACGTCATCTTCTTTCGCTTGTTCTTGTTCGGATAAGTCGGTACCGCGCCATACAACCTCATACATCACTGCTTCCGCAAGAAACCCAGCGGAAATTGGACCAACTTTGATATCCTTCAAAACTTTCTCATCACCTTCTCTGACGAAGTTACGGGAAACTGCGTCCAAGATCGTAGCCATGGCGTCAAAAACAGCCTCTCCTCGGAGTTTTGGCAGTTTCGTGTGTTTGAGAAGCGCTTGAACGCGCGCTAGGCAGCATTTCAAAATTAAAGCTTCGCCACTTGCTTCGTCGATGATATCATCATCGTCGTCGTCGTCGTCGTCTTTCTTGCTCTTCAACAATTTCGGTAACAGTTGCGAAAGTTTATCGCCGAGTTGTTTGGCAACAGATTCTAGAACTTTAGAAGCAGAACTTCGAATTCCTTCGTAGCCATCGTTAGCGCAAAACGCAATGGTTCTTGCCGTGCTATCCAAAACCTTCGTATCGACGCGCTTGAAGTAAATATCTTTGACACTTTCAAGCATGGATTCAAACTCATCCAATCTTTGTCGCAAAGGATAATGCTCGAGCTTCATGTATGGTATGATTTGAATCAAAGGAGCTAAAACGTTGTCTTCGACTGAATATTTCGTAAGCAAAGTCGGGAGATGTTTCGTAAACGCAAGCGTGATTTTTTCCAAGCTTTGGTTACACGATTCTATGTCGCGTTTCGTCATGCTCATTTTCGCGGGCGTAGGCACTTTAGTTTTTGAGATGGCGTCGGCGATAATATTTTCCATTTGTGACTTCTTCACTGCGCGAAGGGTCAAGTTTGCCAGCGCTGCGGCGTCAGATGGATCGCTGCAAAACGCGTCGTCACTTAATTTCTGCGCAAGAAACTCGAACGAGTGAAATAACGGCATTTCTTCCCAGACAGCGTCGATGATTTTTGAGTGCGTTTCTAAAGCGTCGCTATCTCGCAGATGTTTCGCGTGTGTAGTGTTGGATAAAATCTTTACCAATTCCAAGACACTTTCGAGCGTTTCAGATGCCGTGAGATCGCCTACACCTAATTCGGTTTCAAAATCACCATCGTCGTCGATATCATCATCCAATAAAATGCCTTCATCCTCTTCTTCTTCATCGCCTTCTTCTTCTTCTTTTTCGTCATCGTCGTCTTTCATCTTCAAATTTCTCTTTGTATTTGCCTTCGTCTTTGACAGTTTACTCTTCTTTGTCGTCGTTGTAGTTCTCTTCTTAGAGCGAGTCTTGTAGTAAGTATCCAACAATGCTGGAAACATGGTCGGTAAAACCTTTGCCGCTGATAATCGAACAGATTCGCTTTCGTCCGTAATCAAGTGTAAAATGTCATTCATCGCGGATGAATCGTATGTCTCGTTCTCGCGCAACTGAGCGACGACAAAAATCGCCTCGCAAACGACAGATGGATCGATGTCGAATAAGAGCTGTTGAATGCGAACGCTAAACCTATTTGTGAACCCATCCATGATCGATGCGTTCGTTTCGTCTTCGTACAAGCGCCTCAAACCGCGAAGTACTTCAAGTCTTACCAAAGGAGACTTGTCGTTCATGGACCATCCCATATATTTGAGATAGAAGTCCGTCAAAAACATGAGCGGATAGTCCAGCATCCACGTAGAAAGTGCCGCCATACAATTCGCGCGAATTTGTGCGTCGTAATCTCGAAATCGTTGAGTGAACACGCCGTTGAACATTTCTTTGATCATGCCAGTACACGCTTCGATGTTTTTCGAGCATTCGTCCATGGTTTTCTGAATAGCCGCAGCTTCAGTTTTTGCCGCCGCGCGATTTGATGCCAACGCGTTATCGAGTTGTCGTTGCTTCAACGCGGATTGTCTTTTTTGCGACAAACAAGTATTGACCAATCCAGAAATCGACGTTAAACCCATCTCCGTAGCGACGACTCTGACTACTCGAGCTGAGGACCCGGAGCACGTTTGAAAGATTTCGCGAAACATTTCAAACAACGTATCGTCGAACAAATCCTCCGAATCAATCGTCTCTCGAATAAGCGCTTTCATGAACAAAGTCAAGTTGTTCTTGAAATGTTTATACACTTTGCCTTTTTCTGACATTGGATCATCCGGATCGACGTTACCTTGTCTCAACTCTTGCTCTACGCGGCTCAGGATAACCGCGCATTCTGAGTTTTGCAACTCGGGCGAATAAATCTTCGCCTTGCATCCAGACGCTTTCGCTAATAAAGTATAAATCTCCGCCCCGGCGCTCGCTTTATCTGTTTGGTACCTACTAGTCCATTCCGCGGCTAATCTCGTAGCTTTCTGTTCTTCGTTCTTTTCCTTTTTCGCGACGAGCCAATCGAATAACGTTTGTTCTTCCTCATCATCATCATCGTCTTCTTCGTCTTCTTCGTCTTCCTCGAAGCGCCCTTTCGGTTTCGCGAGCAAAACAGCGTTGTTCGCGACGTTTGATTGTTTATTGTTCTTCTTTGTTTGCGGCGGTGTCGACTTTCCAACATCTTCTTCTTCATCTTCATCATCATCTGCGCCTTCCTCTTCTTCAGCACTCTCCTTCTCCTTCTTCTTCTTCGTCGTCTTCTTTTGCGCAACAGCGGTCGTCTTTTTATT
>Ga0115001_10000742_pt1 | contig 24460 bp, 16 predicted proteins | sample ArcticOcean_MG_C_12_FD_89869 | JGI IMG/M metagenome (GOLD analysis project Ga0115001, IMG submission 89869) | Marine microbial communities from western Arctic Ocean - ArcticOcean_MG_CB8_130 | ecosystem: Environmental > Aquatic > Marine > Oceanic | place: Arctic Ocean: Canada Basin | collected... | reverse complement strand
CCTGTCAACTCCCTCACGCAAATCGTTTTTAGAACTTCTTCTACCACCTATCTCTAATCCTAAAGCGCCTAGGTCAACGGCAGTATCGTTTTCAACAAGCTCTTTGTTTTTAACTAAGAAGTTAATCTCTTCTCTTATATCTCCCAACTCCTTTCTAAATACCTCGCTCCTATTTGTTGTCGAGCTAAGCTGTTCCCGTGCAGAGAGAAGCTCCATTATGCGGGACTCAACCGCGGTGTTCCCTGTCTTCTTAGCGCCCCTCTTAGTACCTGTATTAAGCAAACTCCTTGCCTCATCCCGAAGCCCTATGTTCTCTAGTATTCGTCCATAGGTTTTCTCGTCTATCCTCCCTAGCTTCTTCATGTTATTTGTCCACTCCATAATTTGAGTAGACGTTCCATTATCCATAGCCATAAACCTTAAACTTGTAAGGTTGTCCGCTATCTTAAGATGGTTATTTTTTCGTGCGTCATTCAACATCCGTATCGCCATGGGCGCACTGTTGTTTCCAATCGCTCCTCCCGCCTCCGCCATTACTTCCTTCCAACGGATATCATCCCCTACTGCTATTTGAGCAAGAGTTTCTCCCGTTGCTTCTACTAGAGGGTCTACTATCACACGCTCTGCCGCTCCGAGAGCAAGGAGTTTCGCGGGTCTTGTAACCGCTGACCTTCCCAAACTAAATAAGCGTCCGGCCACAGACATGCCTACCAAATCCATTGCGCTAATTGCTAACCCTCTCTTTACCCCCCTGTCATTAGCCTCTGCCCATACCTCCGGGTTTTGGAAAGCCTTCAGCATGTCCTGACCGTCTAACGGGTTATACCCTGCAGGGTTATTAGCTACCGCCTCAAGGAATGCATTAGTATACTCTACCCAAAAGTTTGTTGCAGACATCCCCGCCATTGCACCATACCCTATGCCTGCAGGAACGGTAACCTCCGCTAAGGGCCCCCCGGCAAGACCGGCTGTACCCCCTGCAACAGCAGCTGCAGGTACAATCTGTAACCCCATAGGAAGCATCATACTTATAGAGCTTGAAAACCATGTGCCTATCATCTCGTAAGGGTTGTCAGTAAACACCTCCATAGTTTCCCGGAAACCCCGCGCCTCTTCAAAGCGAGCTAAGACACGCGATTGCTTCCCGCTAACTGAGGCAAGGTATTCGCTAACCTTAGCTGCCCTCTCCTCCGCGTCTTCCTCTCCTGTTATGCCTATGGTATGCTTCATAATAATATCCATAGCCTGACCTCGTTTCAACCCATCCCAAAACTCAGTGGAAAAAGCATCCCAATTCTCAGAAAATTCTTGGTAGATATTTTTATTATCTTTCGCGCTATAAAATGTTTGCGCTTGTAAGTACTTGTCAGAAGCCAAGTCTATATCATAGTTTACTTCTGCTAATTCTACTTTAAGATTGTCTAACAGGACCTCTTCGCGCTCATTCTTAGGAACATAGGTATTTAATTCGGAAAGATTAATCCCAAGGTTTCTCTGTGAAATATCCTGCAGTCTCCATCCTTCATTGAGGGCCTCTTTATTTATCTTCGCCGCCTCAGCAGATATACCCTGCTGTCTTTTAGCGAGGTATAGGTCAAACTCTTCGCGCAACTGCTCCTTCTCGTCATCTGCGTGAGCCACTTGATACAGTCCATCCACCTTCTTTTGTAGTTCCTCCGCCACCTCTCTATAGTCTCTACGAAGCTGACCGTTTACAAACAATTCAGGGTACTTTTCTGCGTCCTCTCCATAATCAAAACTCATATTTGACTTGGCCTCTTCGATAAACATCAGCTCCTCAAGGGCATCATTATAATTATCCCTTGCCTTACGCTCCGAGTTGTAGTCAAATCCCCTGTCCGCATAAAACTTCTGACCCTCTAGGTCTACGTTGCTTATATTTTTCCACCCACCCTCAGCAAAATCTTCCGCCTCTTCCTCGGTCTCGAATTGGAAAAGCTCTCCCCGATTTCTTGCCACCTCTATAGCCTCTCTCCACGGGAGTTCTTTCCATGAGTCCGAAGCAGAGGTTACATTTTCAGGGTCTTTAGGGAAAAGAGTTGGGGCAGCATAGAACTTCCCATCCTCATCAAACGACATCATCTTAACGGTAGATACCGTTCCGTCGCCATTATCTCTATACGCTCCATCGCGTAAGTTCTGCGCCCTATTAGCTGCAATCACAAAGTCTGACACCTCCGTATCAACCCTATTGTCTACGGCGTGGGTCTTAATAAATCTTTTTATATTCTCTGCGCCTTCTATCTCTCCCGACTCCGTCCAAGCGTCAAGGTTAAACGTATAAGAATTATCTCCCGTTACAGTAGTTACGGTTACATTGTCTCCCAAGCCTGACTCCTTAAAAAGAAACCCATACTTACCAAACTTTTCATTCAGCTCAGGCACTACCTCTTCCTCAGTTTTACCTACCAAGCTTGGCGTTATAGTCTCTACGTCTGATAAAAATTCCGGGTCGCTTGAGAGTCTATTAGCTGCATCCTGCTTCTCTATTGCTAAGGTTTCTGCAGCGGCAACTTCGTCAGCCTGAACAATTTTTAAGGCTTCTGCTGAGTCTAAATTTCTTTGCTTCCACCCGGCCTCATACTCTTCTCGAATCTGTTTTGGCATCTCAGGTCTGTTGTCCGCCACCATTCCTCCTTCGTCCCACAAGACGTTCGAAGGACCCTCTCCATTTTGTAACAAAACGCCCCCACTATATTGCGAAGCGTCAGGCAGTCCAAATTTGTCTCTCGGGACCTCCTCTCCCGAGCGAATAGCATTCATCCACTCAGCTTCCTGCTGCTCAGGAGTTAGCTCAACAGGAGGCGCGGCCTCTTCACCCGAAGGTGAGTCCAAAAAAGTATCGACCGAAACAGAATCCATATCTTCTTGTATAGTTTCGTCTTTTTTTTTTACAGAGTATTTAATATCAAACTCCTCTCTAGAGTTTGTATAAAGACCTTCACGAGTAGTCAACTCAAATACCTTATCTCGATATGCAGGGTCATCATACTGAACCTGAAATTCCTCAAAGGACTTTGTATAGTACCCATCTCTTGAGAGTACGTTATATAGCTTCTGTAGTTCTTCCATATTAATCTAGTTCACCGGACCCGCCTTGGGCACTAATTTGCTGTATAATCTCAGTATCGTATGATGCAATGACTCCGTTTATATAACCCATTGCAGCGTTATAGTTATCCTCTCCATCTGTGCCGCTTTCACTTGGATTCCACGTCCCGATTTCAACCCACTCCGCATCCTTGTCTGTTCCGAAGTTTAGATTTCTCTTAATAGATACTTCTTCATATCCATCTGTGTCGTGGGTGGCTTTTATTCCATAGGCTGAATATGCTGCATTAATTGCAGCGGCGGCTTTGTCCTCGCTTACACCTGCTGTGTATACGGAGGTAGGCATAGCGTTGGCGGTAAATTTTTTAGCTACAACAATAGGAACAAGAGGGTCCGTACCTCTGCTTGCGCCGATACCCACCGTTCCTTGTACATAAGAAGCACCCTCAGGCATAGTTCCCGCAAGTTCTATAATTCTATCTCCGTTAGCAATACCTGTAACCTCCGTACCGGTACGTAGAAAGTCTTCATAAGAGCCCGCGGACCCTACTTTAATAATACGGTCTTTGCTATCATCTGCATAATCTAAGACTATGTCGCCCTCAGCATTAAAATCAAATCCCTGAAGGTCTTGGTTATCCTCTGTGCCAAACAAAGACTCAAGCGCGGCAGTTTTCTCGGTATCAGTGCCATACCATATTCTGCTCCAATCCGTCGCCAATCCCCTATCTATTACTTCCTGTTCTTTAGTCTCAGCTTCGTTCCTAGGTTCAGGTGTGTAGTCGCTTACGACAGAGGTCTCAGTAGTAGAGTCTAGCTTGCTACGTAGACTTGTACGTATAGCATTTTTTACATCCTCCTCCTGCTCGTCTGTATATGTGGGAACCATAGCTCCTGTTATAGGGTCTATAGTTAATAAGATTTCGTTCTCTCCCCTATCCTCGTCAAAGGTGAATGTATAGTTCTCTCCGTTTCCTGCTTCGTAGATGTTATTCGTAAGGATAGAAGACGTGTGATACATATCAGACATAATCGTACTAATGAATTGATTCTCTGATGCGGTATACATATTTAACATCTCTCCCTCCTCTCCGCTCATACCCAAGGTCTTTAAATCCTCATCCGTTAAATTCTTTCCCCTCCAATTATTTGAGCTGACCTTTGTTATAAGACCCTTTGCAGTTTGACCCCCGTATGTACGGAATATCTCTGACGTCTCTCCCAAATCTGCAGCCATAGCTTGCGTTGATTCTTCAAGGTCATAGTAGTCGTATTGCTGTCCCATCATCCCGTTCAAAGACGCAACACTGCGTAGGTCGTTAGGGTTTCTAGAAACCTCGCCATCGACTATCATCCCGACACTGCCCGTTCCCGTTTCAGGATTTACAATATAAGCAGAGGTAGAGAAATTTGCGAACCCCTCTATCTGCTGCATAGCCCACGCCTCAAGCTCTTGGCTTTGTGCGCCTTCCGCTCCCCCGGCATCACTTGCCCGAGCCATGCGTTCCTTATATTCTGTATTGAATGTCTTAAACAAGGCAAGCATACCATCCGTCCCGTCTACTAAATTCTGACGCATAACAGTATAGTCCGATAAACGTAACGAACCGTTTTGTAACAATCTGTCCTGCATAGACATTACCTCCTGTATCTCAGCTGCCCCCTTAAGCATCCACTGATTGGCTGTTCCGTGCAGCCCCTGCTCAGTAGTATTAAGTGTACGCTGTAGCTCCCTTGTACCCTCGTTAATGGCAGCCTTTTTCTCCTCACGTACCCGGACTTCGTCGCTGAGTATATCAGTGAAGTTCTTAGATACCTCCGCCCAATTTACATTTGTAGACGGGGCCTGTGGTTGGTATTTATAAAATGTATCCGCCATGATTAATTTTGTGTTGGGAATATACCTCTAATGTCCTGCTTAGTAAAGTTGTTAGTCATGTAGTCATTAAACTGCAAAGGACTCATATCGGCAATCTGAATGTTTCTCATTATAGGCTGTCCTGCAGCATTAAATTCTCCGGACGGAACATTCATTCCTTGATTTGCGGTATCCAATTTCGCCACTTGAGATTTGAAGTTGGGGTTATTCTTCATCTGTTTATTAACAGCCCTTGTCGCTCCTCCTTTGCTATACAAATCCGCAGCACCTATACCCTGCTGTACTGCATTACCTACTTGTTGGAAGCCTTGCTGCATAGAGGCCGACCTCATTGCCGATGCCTCTGCCGCTGCAGCCTGAGCGCCTGCGGCCTCCTCTAAATTAATCTGCGTCTTAACATCTCGTAGCCTAGAGCTTTCCTCCGCTGTTGCGGCGTCAAGGTTGAAGATTGTCTTCTCCATCTCTGCGCGTTGAGCATCAGTCATAGCCTGACTTCCCGCTAGAACCTGACCCGCCGTAGCGCCCACTCCCCTTTGGTCGCCTTCTTTGGCAGCCTCAAGGACATTGGCGCTAATCTGACCTATCTGTTCTCTTTGTTGCTCGAAAGCTTCCATAGGCACAGATAAAGCCTCCATATAGTTTACGTCTAACCTCTTCATAGCCTCGGACATTTTCTCTTTCGCTACTCTATCTGCTTTTATACGAGCGTCTTTAGCTTTAGACGCCTGATTAAAAGACATCCCTGCCCCCACTCCGGAGATTACGACACCTACTATTGTTGCTACTGTTGCTATTACTGCTGACATTGTTCCATTATTTCATTAATTACTTCGTGCCCTAATTTTTCAAAGTCTTCTACGTAGATTTCGAGTTCGGCATCCTCGACATTAGTGGCCTCAGTTTTATACACACATGCCCATATACTATCCTCATGTGGGTAGATAACTCTTTGTGCGCCTACCTGTGTGAAGACTGTATGTGGGGCAGAGATAGTTTTAACATCCCCATTGTCTGCTATATATGAGACCTTGCCCTTAAGAAGGAAAGAGGGGTGTTGTTGTTTATGAATCATACTTATTATCATCCTTCCTTTAGGGAGAGAAAGCTCTCTAGTATATAGACCGCCCTCGAAATTATGCTTCAAAGGTAACACAGACTGCAGAGCTTTAGATTGAGGAGTCCCTACTTTATGAGAAAGAGAACCCGGGAGTTTGTTTATGGATTCTCGGAATGCGGAGATTTTTTCCCATAATAAACCTCGTCCACTTGCGACATCAGTTAGTATTTGAATAGGAAGATTTTTATTTTCCATCATCCACAAAGATACTAAAACTATGGGAAACTCTTCATAGCGTCTGCCTGTACAACAAACAATTCCATTTGTGTGTCGGAAGTATTGGTTAAGGTAACTTTTGCAAAGTGACCTAGTACCCCGTGAGATTCTGCAATAGAGTCTTTGACATATAGGTAATATAGAACTTGTGCAGTAGGTAAAGCACCTCCTGTAATAGTGGTATCAACGACTAGCTGATTTACTCCCGCACGTAGGTCTACATTAATACCCGTAACCTTGCCGCATAAAATAGGCGTGAGGTTTGCAGGAGGCGTAGGGATTGTTCCATAGTATAATAAATCTCCAATACTAATAATGCCACTTACTTGTGCGTTAACATCGTAGTTTACAAGTACAGCGGAAGGTGTCGAAGCGTCCATGGATGTACTGTTAGCAATACCATTTACTGAACGCAAAGCATAGTTTGCATCTGTCGCGGGAGTCTCTCCCGTATTCCTTACAAACGCAAACCATACCCCCTCTTTCTTTTCAAACCACGTATCCTCGATAGTACCTGTGTATTGTATATCACTAGTAATAGTAGCTGTCCAAGGATTTGTTCCCTGCAAAGCAATAGTTTTAAATATCTTATTGTCTAACGTCCCGTCATTAAAAACAGTGGTTATAGATGCATCGTTATCTACTTCGTAAAAACGATTACGGTTTAGGTTAGAATTATGTTTATATAGTCTGCCCCTATAGAACGTATAGAAAAAGTTGTTCATCCCCACCATCCAATCCGGATGATATGAATAAAACGAAGGCCACCCCATTACCCTTTTGTCATGGTCATAGGTTAGCGTCTTTGGTAAACTTACGTCTTGTGCCATTTTTTATATATAATTTAACAGGCTCCTGTCGCTATAATAATCCCGTCCGAAATCTGAAACTTATTAGTGAAATAAGCAATCCATCCATCTCCCGCCGGAGTAAGGCCATAGTTATCTGTGAATACAAATGCATACAAGGTAGGAGCTCCACCTATTGTTCCATCAGCAGCCACAAAGTAGTGGTCTGTACCTGTAGGAAGACCACATGCACCAACAGATGTTGAGTTAACGCTAGATGTATTGGTAGCAGGTATAAGGGCAGGGCACTGTACCGAGACTGACCATGAGGGTGAGTCTTGTAGACATGGAGAAATAACCTCAACGTTCAGTGTGCCGAAAGTAGATACAGGTGTATATGATGGTATGACCATACTACATTTACCGGGAGGAGAGACTGTATATTGTTCGTCTCCTGCCTCAAGGGTTGCATTTTGAGGAGTTCCCGAATTTATCCAATTTCCATTCTCCCAATCGAATACACTATAAGATGTGGTGTCAGGAGTAGTAATACAGGCTGAGCTTGCCGTACCACATAAGGTATAGTTACCGGAGGTAGACTCTAGTTTCCCGAAGTTTTCGGAAGACAATTTAAAATCAATCAAATTACTTGGCCCTCCGGCGGTAACTTTTATACCATTAGGTATTGAGTTCGGAGTAAAGGTTACAACTACACACGCATTTCCGCTTGTGCCCACATCGTATGCCATCTTATATATACCTCCAAGCCCTTGTACAATTGATGCAATATCTACATCACAGAAGGGAACACACGAAGGACATCCTGTCCATAAACTTAAAATCGGAGCAGAAGGAGCGCCGGTTTGTTCGACTACATACTGTCCGTCGGAATAGAATCCATTGGCCGCCGCTGTGGTAAGAGTGCTATCTGAAAATATCGCAGTAGAGGTAATCAGGGTAGCTCCGTTTAAATAGTATGTTCCTGAAGGCACACATCCACAACATGCATCTGCCGCTGTTGCAGCGAAGCATAAATTTGTGACCTCTGTTCTATCTCTATAATCATAAATAATATACAGATACTCGTCCGCTCCTGCAGGCATAGTGAAGTCTCCTGTAATAGTAGTAGGAGATGTTGTAAGGGCAGTAGCATTTACTAAAAGAAGCAACGCGCTTATATCGGTTAAGGTATTAGCATAAAAAGCTGAGGTTCTTAAATAGCTCAACTCATCAGGTAAAGCAGGCGTATAGGTGTCGTCACCTATTTGCGTAGAAGTAATATCTACTGTTGCCCCGTCGCTAGGAAATATATTCTCACCTTGAAGACCAACGTGTGTGTCATATTGAGAAATAATAGGGTTAGTCCAAGGGTCGGCAAACTGAATCTGTGATGATGTAAGGGGGGAAACATACCCTGAATCAGAGAAGTTAAATTGATTATGGATAAGCTTACCCTCATCATTTTTACTTGTAACACAAACCTCTATAACGGTAAGAGGAGTACCTACGGGACACGCTACGACTACCGTTAAACTTACCGGCTCAGTAGACTGAAGAGTTATAGTAGCTATAGTAGGCTTAGGTTTTGTCTTAGGTATTGTTAAAGTACCGTCTGTAGTGACGTTTCCTGTTGTATATGTCACAGAGTCATATGAAACATTAACTGTTGCCGTACCTGCAGAAGCAAAGGTATATGACACAACGAAATTTTCACTTATCTCTCCTACATTGACACAATAGGATATAGGAGTAGAAGGTGTAATTAGATATGTTTGAACTGTACCGCAGTCAAGGCATGGGATATCTACAGGTAACTTCCTAGTTGATGCAGATAAAACATACTCATCTGAGTAGGGGTCATATCCCCCAAGCTTTTGATAGTTGAACGAGCTTTGGAAAAGCTCCCTAAACCAAGGGGACATATTAGCTTCTGAAACTACGGTAAGGGTTTCGTTCTGAGCTGAGGTCCCCCTTAGTTGCAGTACCGAGCCACGCTTAGCGTCAGTAAAATATTTGTCATACCCAAAAGAAGCAAAACTTTCCGGGTTGTCTGATATACCAAACTCTTCAGTGCGAGCTATCTGAGTTCCTAGAACCTCCGGGATAGATGCGATAGTTCCTCCGCCTGAGGCGTCAGAAAGTAAATTTTTTCCTGCAAGAATATATGAGATTTTATCTTGTTGTAATACTAAGACGTCCGTTTCTCTAGCAAACATTTTTTGAATAGAACCAAAGGACTGCTCTAAAGGTTTAAAGTTTAGAAGCCCAAGGTTAAACTCGTTTGTTTTATTAACGTTACTTTCTTGATTGTATACTCCGCTATATGTTATATCCGCAATTCTTCTTATCTCTTTGTAGTCTTGCCCCGCTGTAGCGGTGGCTCTATTCCCAAGTAAGAAATCTTTCCCCGCGACCGAGTCACGAATCTTGTAGCTTTCTACTCCGTTCCCAAATGAATAACAGTTAAAGAAATCTAAGTCTATAATAGCCGCCTGACTTCCCGTTTGATTCTGTATATTTCCATCATGTGTCCCGTCGCTTTTTACAGCGTATGAGTCTGCCCCCTCATAAAATAAATCAGGATTAGCATCGTCGGGCATCGTCTCAAAAACAAAAAGATTATCAGCACGAAGGACTTTAATGTTTACCTTCATTTTTGCAGTTCTCTTATCTTTTGAGCCACAAGATATCGTACTCCTGATTGCTAAATATTTAGATGGTAAAAGCGCATTCGTGCCTGTTACAAAACGATATTGAATATCCCCGCTGCCGCCCGATATGTTATCTGTCCAAGCTATAATAGAACTGTTTTCTTTTCCAAACCCCCTGTATCCATCTGCAAAACCTCCATTTCTTCCCTCACAAAATGTCCCTCCTAAAGGTTCGTCTGAAATATAATTGGTGTTAGTAAAGTAATTATTTCCATCGTTGCCGCCGGTATCTCCCCAACTACCTTGATTTAAAGTGTTTCCAATATTAGAGTCTTTAAACCAATCTTCAAAACTACCATAGTTATTTGCTGAAGTATATGTCTGTTCAAGAAAATATTCACGAGGCTCACATAGTGCGCCATCTTTTCTTCCTTGTCGGGTAAATTCAAAATTAAAAGTAATACGCGAGTTGGATGGAATGGTATATGGCAAACCCATCCCAACGCCACTATTCACCGCTACAGGATACCATACAAAAGCATAGGATTTATCACAATTAGTTTCTGCGTTAACAGTACCAAAATCTACAATGCTACCCGGAGGCATCTGAAAAGAAAGCTGTCCACTCTTTACAATCATATATGCCCCCGAAGGCATATTTCCATCCCCGTCAATTACCAAGGCTTCTTCTCCTGATATAGCCTTCTTCTCAAGGACTGTAACAGTGGAACAAGAGTTTAGCTCTCCTGCCATATCTCGCTTTACCTGCAGCCTATCTCCCTCCTGTACTTTACGAGCATTTTCTCCCTCTAAGAGTATGTATACCTTACCGTTTACATTATCTACAAAAGAAAAATTAGACATTATAGTGTCAAATTTCTGCTTGTCAGGCTTGACAACAAACTTATATCTTTTTGCCCATGAAGGCGCTATCTGTGAGGGAGGGATATATGCTCGGATAGAGTTTTTTAAATCACTATATTTACATGGGATATGAATAGTATTTGTTTCGCTTACAAGGGCGGTAGTAGACCTATTATACTCGTCCATATATACCATCCCCACTTCGTATCCCCTATTGCTATGTAAGCTTGAGGAGTCGTCTGTTGTAGAAAAAGTTGCTTCTGTATCAGTTAAGTTATAATACTCGTAAACATTTACTGTAGGGGCGGCAAAAACATCTACTAAGCGCACGGCAGGGAAAGAGAAAGATATTGTATTACCTAATATAGAAGTAGAAATAGGTTCAGCGTCTGCAGTTATTCCACTCGTAAGAGGAGAGTATACACCCAAGTTATTTAGGAGGGTGCAGTTGAAGAAATCTGTAAAGGTAGCTCCGTCACAAGAGTCAGGACCTCCATTGCCCCACATAGGTTTAATATTTGCCGACGTACCGATAGCGGTAGCCCAAGAAGAGTCAGAAACTAAATCGGTTAAAGAAGAAAAACTTCTTGGACATATATATTCAAATGTTAGCGACCAACTACTATTGTTTAAGTTTTCTTGTCCCGGGATTGGAGTTCCAACAGGGTTTACATTAAAGGAGTTGTGCTCGAAGACAAATGTAAAAGTTAGTGTGGTTCCTATATAAAGAGCACTTGTCCCATTAGGATTTATTGCCACCGAAGACATATCAAAAGAAGCCTTTGCGTTAGGTATGGTAACTGAAGCTATAGGATTTATAGAATAAGAAACGTCTCCGAGTGTCATATCAGATGCGCCTAAAGAAACAACTCCAAAATCTTTAGTTTGACCCTCTACCCAATACTCAAGTCTTGTCTTATTGCTGTTTCTATCTATAAGGTCATAGCCCTCAAGATAGTTTCCATACATCAGCCTATTCCCCATAATAGTTGAAGCTTGAGAAAGGCGAGGGACATTGTCATACAATCTAAGAATCTCTGACTCAGGAAGAATAGTAAAGATTTTTCTATCGGAAAAGGGTACGGTATAATCCTGATTGTCAGGTATACCTAAATCGGCCTTATCTAATTTCTCTAGGACTTTAATGGTAGGGTCGCCGGCGTCTTTCCATAGGACGTCAATTCCTTTAACAAGAGAGCTTCCTGTTTTAACAGTGACGCGGGCTCTGTTATATATATTAACCATCCCCTCATTTAAAAAACTATCCGGGTTAAAGTCAAAGTTTGAAGGGGCGAAAGCAGGAGTGGAAAATTGAGACGTAGCGGAGTATTCGTTATCGTCATATCTCCACCTATAACCAAAACATATAAACCTTTCCTCCATATAGTCCGAAGTAATAGTGGGACTCACTTGAGAAAATACAGTAGGACTTTCACTAGGAGGCTTCCTTATAACTAAAATCTCGTCACTAGAAAATTGATCGATATCTCCCGCATTAGGAACCTCATATCCTTTAGTTATATTAATCTTTCTTGGAGCGTTATAGTTGTCCGTAAAAAATAACAGGTTCTCTATCAAATCTACTCCTGTAATTAGATATGTAGGATTAAAGTTTAAAGTTGTGTCGGAACCTCCTCCGTCGTCCATACTAACGACGTGGTATGTAATAGTGTTAGATTCTGAATTCCACGAAACAATAAGGTCTAGTTTATTAGTTACAGAAGAACCTGTAAAAGAAGAGTCGTGAACAAACCAATATATAGTTTCATTAGTTCCATCTTCATATGCACCTATACATAGAGCGTTGTTGCTAAGGGCAACTCCCCCATAGTTTAATTCGGCAACAAGGACGTTACCTAAAGAATTCTCTACTACTCCCAACTCATCTTCCTCAGTAGAACCAATACGAATATTTTGAGCATCTATATACTCCCCGTTAGGAAGTAGACGCTCGTCTATTTCCTTGTTCATTTTCCCCGCAGTAAAATTCCTTGTATACTTTGTCATTCTATTTTATCCACTTATCCACTCCACGTATGTTCATTAACAAACGCCCCGGATGAATATTACTAAGTCTGATTTTTGCGTTTCTTAAAAGCGCACTCTTTCTTTTTGCAGCTCGACGTATAATATATTCTTGTACATTTAACTTGCTATTTATAATAGCAAATTCTATATATGCATATATATAATCCTCAAACATTTTATTAACAGTAACCTTTGAGTCATCTCCATTCTCCATGCCATCTGAAACGTACTCTAATATGACCGAGTTTGTTCCAATGTTAGAGCTAAAATTTATACAGCCCATAGTTTTATCTATAGAGAAGGTGGGGTTAACATTTGCTGTCTCAGTATTTAAACCGAAAAAACCTCCCACCCCAAACGGAGTGTTGAAAAACCACTGCCCATCTACAAAGTACCCTTCCATCCCGTCGAACTGATGACCTTGGTTAAGGTAAATACTAGGTCTTGTTCCTTGAATCCTTGCTAAGTCTATTTCTGAAAACTCAGGACTCAATGCCTTGCCGTCAACGTCGAATAAAATCTTCCCGGTATTATCCTGTAGATATGCCTGAGCATATTGGACCTGAATATTTTCTGTAAGTTGGTATAGATATCCATTTACATATGCAGATACACGAACCCAATTAACATAGTCAGAGGGTAAGACAAATCGGTATTGGTCTGTAACGTCTAGCTCTAAGACTTTTATTTCCTTAAAGGCATCATAGTTTAATTCTTGTACCGCGCGTTTAGCATGGAACAAAACCTTAAATCTTTCCTCATTGTTTACAATGTTATGATTCCCGGAATACATTAACATGAAGTTGTTTACGATATCGTACAGAGATACATATTGGTAAGAACCCCAATTAGCATCTTCACGAACTACGCCTTCATTTTCATAATATTTATACTGAGTAATATATGACATTATCCTGCTTCTTGTTGGGTTTCCTTAGCTTCTCCATCCTTGGCAAATGTATACACATCAGCTTCTCTTATACTTATACCTGCATACTTTAGTATAATCATAATTAAGTTGTTCTCATCATCTAGTGGGATTTCAAAATCTTGATAGTCTGCTTGAGATTGGTCAAAGACAGGCTCGCCTCCCGTACCTACGGACATGTATGTCCATTTCGGTGTCTTGGGATATCTAAAGTACTGAGCTACTGTACGTCCTACAGTTGAAATTGTATTGGGATAAATTTGAAGCAACTCTTCTTCAGAGGTATATGATGGGTACGTAGTAGAAGGAGCGGTATAGATAGAGTTGTTAAGCATTGTTATCTTACTATGTGTTACTTTCTCTGCCTCGTTTTTTTGTGTTCCTGCTTTAATAATAGCATATGAAAGTCCGGCAGCAGTAAATGCATCTGATGAAGTGGTAAGTTCTGTTTCACTATTTACTAAAGTTACCGTACCATATACCACTCCTTTCACGGTTTCTACTGCTACAATATCTCCTACTGCTACGCCTGCAGCAATAAATGTCGCGGAACCATCTATCAATCTAGTTCCTAATGCATTAAAAGTAGTGGTGCTTCCCGAAACAATTATATCTTTATATACCAAAACTTTATTAAGAAAGTAATAGTCGTCTCCTGTAGTTAATAACGAAGGCATAAAATATGAGCCCGCAACCGAGGTGTTTACATTCAGTCCTTTAGTCATGGAAAATAAATCCATAGACTCTTCAATACTCTTTGATAAATTTGCAATGCCTGAACCTGATAGGCGGGCGTTCTCTTTATTTATCTGAGTATTATATTGAGAGAAATAACTTTCAAATATCTCTAACTGCGCCTGCTTTGAAAACAGATTAAAATCGGAAGGAGAGAGATATCCGTAATTATTCTTATTAAGTATAGACAGAACAGTATTTCTAACTGTATTAATCATTGCCGTGTTTTAAGACAAAGATACGGAAAAAAAAGAGGTCTACTTTTTAAGAGGATATTACGTCCAACTTTGAGATGTCGGTGTAACAGAAAATACAGGTGCTGTAAGAGATACGTTTACAGTTGCTGATGAGAGACCTAGAGCTCTTTGCCATGCAGTAATAAAAGCTTCCACCTGTGTGGTGTCTGATACCCCTAACCCCGGAGGTCTCTCTCCGAAGTCATAACAAGCAAGCTCCGGAGGTGAACCTACCGCCCCTACTGACAAAACTATATTGGTTTGGATTCTAGTTGTGACAGCATCTACCCTATATATTCTTTGAATATTATCAGAAGGGACATAGTGCTTCTTATTTGTTTCGTCTCGTATAAGTAAGAGATTGTTCATATAACAAAGATAAGTAAAAAAAAAGGGCCACTCATAGTGACCCTCTTTCTAATATGTGTTATGAGTATGTACTCTTAAAATGCAGCAATTGTAATGTCAGTAACATCTTCTCCTTCCGGGAGAACTACATCTTGTACGGCGTCTACCCAACTTGTGGAAGCTGCGAGGACACATGCCGATTGAATAGCTGTAATCATAGCAAAGGTTGCTCCTGTAGTAGTGAGAGAGAAATAGTAAGTAGTGTCAGCAGAGCTGTAAATCTTAACCTCAGTTGCTGCTGTTAACTCAGCAAATAAACCTTGACCCACGGGAATTATTGCACTTTTAGATGCAGAGTATTGTATACGGATATATTTCATCATGATTTCAAGGATTAAGAGAATAGGGTTAATGCAATAGAAGCCACTACTGCACCTGCAGGAAGACTTACTTCTACTTCAGGATGTTGCCAAGTAGTAGCAGAAGCTTGAATTAAAGCTGTCATAATACTCTCAGTTAACTCTGCTGTTGGAGCAGCTCCACCTGAAGTTGTCAATTTGTAGTGATATAAAAAAGCATCTGCGCTATAAAGTCTTGTCTCCGTAGGGCCGACTTTTTCTGCATACAATCCATTCCCGACGGGAACGTTGTGAACACCTGCAGTGGTGTTGAATTTAAGGTACTTTTGCATCTTTAAAAAATTAGATGATTAATAAAAGTCAAAGATAAGTAAAAAAAAAGAGACCCTTTTAAGGTCTCTTCTTATATGATTTACATATTGGTTAATGACTCTAGCATCTTTAGAGCCTCTATACCTTTGTCGCTTTTAAGATATGCGGCGGCGGCGGCGATGGGTTCTTGACCATAGGCGCAGCTAAGCATCTTCTTCTTATTTGTAGCTGTAGAGAACCACACCTCCGTATTGTTCTTGCGGGTAGCCAATACGCCCATATCAAAGAAGTGTTGGGTAGAGGCATTGTGATTTAGCTCGGGGTCGTCTAGCACGTCTAAGAATGCCTCAGGAGAGTTCTTAGCGAAGATTAAAACATCACGCTTTAATTCTGCAGTGCTAAGTGTGCTACAGTCTCTACCATATATAACACGGTATACTACTTCTAGTTGTTCTATAGGAAGAGCTCTTGCTTCTATTAAAGCATCAACTTCTACATTTAAACTTTCCATATCTTCTTTAGCGTCAGCCTCAGTATTTATTTCCTCAAACTTTTTTCCATTTAAAGGATGTACAGCTAGAAATTTCTGAAGTACCTGATTCTGTTTAGATACAGTTAAGAACCCATCTTCAAAAATTACAGGTTCGACAATAGCATTGCCGTCTTGTTCATCTTCAAAAGGAGAGTTCTGATTCCTTGCGTAACGTAAGACCCGATTGACACCGGTGTCTTCATCCCAATGCATTAAGGGAAAGCTACGACTATTTCTTGTTGGCAGCATAAACGATAGTGGAGCTGCTTGTCTTGTGAGTTTGTAGACCTTGTCTACGTATTTACTTTGTTTCATGATTTGATAAGATTATAAAATTAAAAGATAATAGGGAGCGCACCCGTAAGGACGCGCCCCCCTTATCATAGTATACTAACTTCTAGCTGTTAAATATCATGAAGTTGTTTGCACCAAGGGTACATACCGCTCGCTCCGAAAGGAAGTGAACAATCATTGCATCTAATCCGCTAGTCTGCGCTCCGCCTGCTGAACCTGTAATCCAAGTTTTGTAGCGACGGTCTTCAGTCTCAGACGCACGGTAACGCACGTGTAGGAATGGACGCTTCGCGTTCTTACCAAGGATTTGGTCATATACAGTAGTTGAACCTGCAGGAACCATTAAACCTGTAACTCCCCCGCCACCGACAGTAGAGTTTAGGTCTCCACGCATAGTTGGGTCATTCAAGTATTTCCAATCAGTCTTGTAGAAGTCATATCCACGACGGAATCCTGTGAAGCCGAGGTTTAATGCCATCTCCTTATCGTTGTCGAAGAGACCATATGATGTACCACCCGCTCCATAAGAGTTTTGAGCAGCTAACATATCATCTACATCGAATCCGAACTGACGGTTTAAGAACAATACATTCTCCTCAATAGCACCTTGCTTGTCAAGACGAGAAATAATTGTATCGAACTCTGCAAGGGTAGTCGGATTTCCGGCTCCCCATACATTACCACGGTCATTGACTACATAGAAGACACCTTCAGAACCAATGTAACCCGCTTCCTGCGCGTTGCTGCTTGCCGTAGCTACTGTAGGAGCTGCAGCAGGAACTGCTTCAATCATCGCTGTCTCGAGATAGTCATCAAAACGTAGACGTGTCTCGTGCTCTGACTTCAAGTACCATAGGTATCCTGATGCACCATTTTCAGTAGTAACTTCTATCCATCCAATCTGAGCCATATCAGAACCGTTAACGGCATACTTGTCTCTTAGGATAATAGGGTTATTCGAGAAGATGAAATCATCTGCCTCAAGAGAACCCATAGTAGCGTCATCACTTCCTTTTTGGAACTCTGAACCGTATACAAATACAGTTACATCAGAATTAACTACGCCTGTACCTGCGGTAACTAAACCGCCGGCATCGTAAAATGCTACAGTAAAAGTACCTAAAGCAGGAGCGAGGTTCACGTCTGTAACCACGGCCTTGTTAGAGCCTGTTCCGTTATTCTGTACAATCATAACCGTCTGACCCTTTTTAATAGCCATCTGATTAGTTGTAGCTGCGAATGCAGGAACACCTGTATCGTTAACTTGGAAAGTAGCAACTGAAGCATTTGCTGCTGCGGCTGTTCCTACTTGTGTATATTTAATATGAAGTCTTCCCTGCTCTGCCCATTTAATAAGGTCAGAATTAGAAGGCATCTCCGCTCCTACCATACGGAGGAAAGATGAAACTGTACGATTTCCATATCTCTCAAACTCTTTCTCATAAGTATCAGGTAGATACTGATTTAAAAAATCAAAGTCTGTAATATAGTTCGTCGCCAAGGGGACTTGCTGAGCACTAGGTTGTAGTGCGAATGTTGGTGAGGCTGCTATTGCCATATTTTCTTAAAATTGTTTTATTATTTTCTACGACTCCGAATTTTTAAACCACGTCCTGAGTCAGGGGACATAGCTTTTACTTGCATTCCTCCTTGCTTAGTAACCTCCGGGGTGTTGCGTGTAGATGACATGTCTGTGTTTTTCATCTTCCGCATCGAATCGTCGGCCTGTGCTGATTTACCTTGTTCATAACAGAACTTGGCAAACTTATCAGGATTCATTGCTATCGCCAAAGACTTGTGATATCCTACAGTATCAGTCAATACCCCGCTTTCATTTGTGAACTTACTCACAAAATTCTTTGGGTTATTTTTTAATTCCGTAGCATCTCCGGGAGCATATGTAAGGACATTGTCATCACCAACAGTGAACTCAAAACCTTTGAATTCTTGGTTAAATAACTTATCACTTTCTTGTTGAAACGACTCTTGTCGTTGCTTCATCTGCTCGTCGTAAGTAGCTGACTGTGTGACATACTCTCTATAGGCACTTAGATTCTCTTGGTCTTCTTTAGAAAGAGACCCCCCACCCGACTCGAGGGGGAGCTTGTATTTTTCTTTTTCAGATTCAAAATAATCCTTGGCTTTAGAGATTGCCTTTTTCTTTGCTAGTCTAGTTTTCTTAACAACAGACTCTTCATCAATATCTTCATCGTATTCATACCCCTCCATAAGGGTGTCGATGTCTTCTGAATCAAGTCCCTTCTCAGTGGAAACTAGATAGTCACGAAGGATTTGGTCAGAGGGAACATCATCAAGGTCTCTATTAATCTTGAGGAAGTCATTAATCCCACGTCCCGTTTCCTTTTTATAATTTAAATAAGCTGCGACATCTTCAGGTAACTCTTCAGACTCTGAACGAGCCTCAAACAATTGGTCTACTGAATCAATCTGCTTATCGTAGCGATTTTTAATATATGAAAGAACGTCTTCCTCTTTTAAATCAGAGGGAGTATCTTGGGCTTCGGACTGCTCAGGTTCTTGAGAGCTTTCTGAAGCCACTTTAGGCACATTAGCTGAAGTCATATCGACAACAGGGTTCTGTGTTTCTTCGTTTATCTTCTCCTCATGTTGAGTTAAAAGATTGTTTTCAATTTCTTGTGTAGACTTTTCTTCTACTCCGCTTATTTCGCGTACTTTAATATTTTCCATAGATTTAATTTATTGTAAAAGTAATGCAGAAAAATTAGACCTATCTTGGGTTAAACTCCGCAAGGTCAAATCCATCTAAACTATCTTCATTTGATTCAAAGTTTTGTGGAGGTAAGTTATTCTTTCTCTGACTAATTAACTTACTCTGCTCTGTATTCTGTTGGCTGATGCGCTCACTTTTTCCACCCTCTCTTTCCGTCTCTCTTTTTTGAAGAGCCCCTTCTGTAAGCTGTCTAAGCTGTTGGTTGTAGGAGAACTCCTCAGCCATAAGTTGTCTTTTAAACTCTACCTCACTTCGCATCTTTTCTATTTCAAAAGAAATTTCCGCCTGTTTGAGTTTCATCTTAGACTGAGTTTCTGCTTCAAGCTTTTGCATAGCAATTTGAGCTGCCATCTGTTGAGACTGCATCTGAATTTGACCCTGCATCGCTTGCTTAGTAGCCTCGGCCTGCATCATCTGCTCTTCTTTAGTAACTCTCTTTAGTTTAAGAAGTTGGTTGGCAAGCTTTATATTTTTTAGCTCACGTATATCAATCGCATCCTCTAAGTTTATATCTCCCTTAGAGAGCGCCATGTTTATATTACCCTCAAGCTGAGCCCTTTCTTCTTCGTCAGGAGCCACTTCTATAAATATCCCGAAATCATATATATATAAATCAGAAATATCCCTTAAGATACTTACGTTATATTTTCCAATCTGATTGATAAACTCCTCAGTGAAATCAGAATATTCTAAAATATCTGCAATGCGATAGGATAGTCCTTCCGCAATAGTCCTGTACATATATAGACTAGCATCAAGAATATGACGTGTGGCAGTATTAGAATTTAAGGCAGCTAATTTCTGTACCCCGACTAAAGCACTAGGGTCAGGAGTACTTCCGTCTCTAGCTTCATTTAGTCCTGTCACGCTTCTAATCATATCCATATAATGGTTATAGTTAGAGATAAGCATCTGTGTCTTACCTGCACCTGAACTAGCAGTAAGCTGCTGTATCGGAACTCTAGCTTGGTTAAAGTCTCCGTCTTGGGTATAGCTCCTTCCTATAACAGAACCTGTTTGGAAATAAAGACGTAAGGCATCCTCCGGATTATACGCCTGTCCCGTTCCAAGGTCAACTTCATTGAGACCATCCGCATCAATATATACTCCATCAGGAACAGTTCGCGCGATGACTTGCTGTAGCTTAAGATGGGTCATTTGAATAAGGTCAGTGAATGGAATCATTCTCCTAACCAATGACTCTATTACCCCTTTATACATCCTAGGTGCAGCAGCGACATAATTAGGTATAGCGTGTTGAGTTGCCGACTTAGGTCGGACCATGTTCTTTGCCATCTCCCACTTAAGAACATAATTAGTTCCCATAACCATAACGCCATCATACCATACGTCTATGACTTTCTCTACCTTTTCGTAGTTACCATCCTCCATCATCTCAGGTGGTGGGTTAAAGGTGTCATCCTTCTCTACCATCCTTACATTTCCTGAGTCAGTTACCTTTCTTTTATAAACCACTTTGTTGGTGGATTTATAATTAAAGTACATTAGGGTTACCGTATCCCGATAGAAAATATCATTGTCATAGTACTGCGCTACATTAAAATAGTCGTACCAACTCTGTCCCCTCTTCGCAATTTTCTCTAAGTCTTCGTTAGTTAGTTTTGGGTCTATCTTACGTAGCTCATTAATATTAACGGTTTTTACTTCTCCCCAATAAAAGCAGTCTGTAAAGTTAGGGTCTTCTGTATAACTGTATACTACATTAACAGGGTCTACATAAGAAACTTTTACTCCACCCCCTTTAAGGAACTCGTGTTTTCCTACAGATATCCCTACAACAGTAAGGTCATAGTCAAATCTCTTACGTAAATCTATATAGTGATTGTCTGAAAGAATAGTATTGATAGCTTCCTCTTGAGCTATTTCTATAGCAGGCTTATAGTTAAGCTGCATATACAATGAAAGCTCTTCATCGGTCTTAGGTAAACCTTCCGGAGAAACTACAAAAGGATTTACCCCGGTAGCTTTTTGAATCTTCTCCAATTCAGGCTTGGCAATCATCTGTCCTTGAATCAACTCTTGGTACTTGCTTCTCTTAGATTGAGACATAGCATCTTGAGCATATGCCTTTACTTGGAATAGCCTATCCGACATTCCATTCACTACTATATCCACAAACTTTGGGATGATAGGAACGGGGGTCCAATCTAAATTTAGATGGGATAAATCTCCATCTATAGCGAATTCGTTTTTATATTTAGCTACTGACTGTTCCCCTCGGGCATACAGCCTTAGCCTATGGAATGCTCTCCATTGGTCGTAGAATCGACATTGAGTTCCATCCTTTTTAAACCACTCATACTGAATAGCTTGCCCTATCTGTAACCCAAACTCCATAGAGTTTTTCTCGGCATCAGATGCAAATTGACTTGGAAAACCGGTCGATGTTATGCTTACTTCAACTTCGTTCATCTAATGATTTCACTTGTATTCCCCGTGTTATCATACTTCGCAAAGGTAAGGCTTATTTTATTAGTCTTTTTATCAGGTTGGTAAAGATGTTTTTGACATGCCATTATCGCCAATCCTGAACTAATAGAAGCGTCAAATTTAGTCCGATTGTTTATATCAAACTTCGCCCAATCTTCTAATGTGTTTGTAAATATCATTGTACCCATCTCTTCGCTTTCTCGAAACGTCTCCTCCATATCTATACCTACATGCTTCTCAATATAAGATTCAATAGCTGATGCGTGAGCTTGTTTAACATCCTCGGAAGAGTTTGGGATACCCCCTAGTTCTCTTTCAGTTTTCGAAAGTTTATTATATAACTTGTCCGGACGATTTAATGAGAAGCCTCTATATCCTCTGTTTTTAAAATGATACAGCAATCTAGGTTTATTATTCTCAATTAAAATTGGCATGCCATAGAATACACACGCCATTAATACTTCCTCATAAAATATCTCTGCCGTCTGAGGTCTTGCAATATATTCTAAAAAGAATTCATTGCTTGGAGCATCATCCATATTAAACTTCGTCATCCCATGAAGAGCTCCATTAGAACCTCCTCCACCTACAACTCCGGAGATATCATAAGAGTCACATCCGAAAGCTCCGATGTGGTCATTGCCCGGATGTTTTACTCCATGTTTTTCTATTACACGATTACTTAAGCCTACCTTAGGCATCCACCCAACAAGAAATCTGCCTCTCTTATCAGGAGAGAAAATTACAGTTGTATCCCTTACCCCATCCTTCCATCTAAATGAACCCCTCGTTACATGGTGTGCACTTATTAAACTATCGTTATAATCTATCTGCTGATAAATTCTAGTTAGATTAAATAGTGACTGCTTGCTCTCATCCCTAAAGGCATGAGACTCACTCCTAGGAAATTGGCGATAGTATTCATTTAAAGCGTCCCCATCATTCTTTAAAGATTCAACCTCTGCCTCCCAATAGTCCACAGCGCCTTGATGTATCTCTTGACCGTCAATGCCCCGTGCTGCAGTACGGGGATTTCTAAACACAGGCATCCCATGTATGTCAATAAAACCCTCCATATTCCATTCCATAGGAACAAAAAGAGAGTATAGCCCGCTCTTAGTCTGCCCATTTCTATTTCTATTCTTTACATTAGAGTCTTCATATAGACTTTTAAAATTCCCACCTCCCTTGCTTAAAGCATTTGAAGTAGACCCCATCATACATTTCCCTATAATGCGACTACCAAGTCGGAGACATGTTTTTGTTACTCTCCAATTTATTAAAATATTGTTTGGCTTTATCCACTTCCCACTCTCATCATGAACAAGTAGCAAGAGCTTCTCTCCGTCATAGGAGTTGTCATCAGTATTTTTCCAATCAATCGTTGTGTCTAAACCTTCTAACTCGCTGTCGTCTACATTGAACATATTCTTCTTAGTAATCTTTGCAGCAGGGACTCGGTACGCCAACTCTGTTTTTGGCTTATCCATTCCATCCATGATAGGTCTGAAGAAAAAGGGGAGCCTACTATTAATAGGAACAACCTTATCTGTAAACATTTTTTTAGCATCAGTTCCTGTCTTAGATAATATTCCTATCCTTGCATCTCTAGCTAGGGTAGCTGTATTAACACACTCTGATGAAGACATGAAAGAAAACCCTGACCGACGTATCTTTAAATACACCATTCCAAAGCAACGGTTATCTGCCCTACAAGCTTCCCAAAATATATATAGCAATCTATTGGCTTCTCTAAAGTCGGGATAGCCAATATCAATATTGGCCCATTGCAGGTACATATAGTGAGCCCCTGTAATATACATAGGCTTGCCGTTATTCATAAACCAACACCCCTCCTCTCTATAGTCAAACTCCTGCTCTATGTATTCTACATATCTACTTTTAAACTCAGTAGGCATTTCATTCCATTGAAAAATAGACTGCATCTTCCCAAGAGGTTTAGGTATCTCTCTCCTCTCCCAATACTGTTCACTTTTCTTAGAGTTCCTTTGAATACATTGTTTAGGAGATTTAGGTAATGCTACCCTTAGATTTTGAATCTCATATACCTCTCCTACAGTTCCGTCTTGAGATATAATAATAACATCATACTTAGAGTTATATCCATACTTCCATGTCTTTGCTTTGTTTTTTGTAGCAAGGACCTGCTTAGGTATGTAATCTTTAATTACCCTATATAAATTCTTATTTTGACCTTCGTTCTGCAAAACCCTGTTTAGTATCTATGTTATTTTGCTTGTTATTATCTAGGGCCTCTAGAGCCTCTCTTTCATTTTCAATACGAGTGAGGATTTCAAACGCATCAAATATAGCTAACTTCTTAGTGGCGGCAGCATTTTTTAACCTATCAGCAGAGATGTCATCTTCTGCGTCATGTTTAATAATAGCTTCCTTAGCAACTTTAATAAGCTGCTCTACTGCCCTGTGCCCCGCCTCTATTATTTTAAGCTTTGTTTCTTTTATATTCACAGCTTCAATGTTATCTGATGGTCAAAGATTCTATACATCTTCTCTCCATCTACCTCAAACTCATACTCACTCTCCGGGGTAAAGGTTACTTTAGAACCTGACTTTACCCCCTGAGACATAAGGTACTCATTAGGATAACGCATAACACCTACTAAGGGTTCGTTAGTAAAAGGTTTAAATACATATGAGTCTTCTGAAAGTACAGGAGATACAAAACAATATCTATCATGGGCATTCCATTCTGTACCATTGTGGTACATATAGAATTGCTCATTGTCTATAAAAAATAAATCCTCTTTAAAAAAACTCTTCCCGCTCTTACGGCGGCCCTTCATGTCATTATAAAACTTAAAGACATTGTGATGCACAAGAAGTGTGTCACCTTCTTTTATAGGCCCCTCATATCCT
>Ga0115001_10000739_pt1 | contig 24480 bp, 19 predicted proteins | sample ArcticOcean_MG_C_12_FD_89869 | JGI IMG/M metagenome (GOLD analysis project Ga0115001, IMG submission 89869) | Marine microbial communities from western Arctic Ocean - ArcticOcean_MG_CB8_130 | ecosystem: Environmental > Aquatic > Marine > Oceanic | place: Arctic Ocean: Canada Basin | collected... | reverse complement strand
GCTAAAGAACCCGGTTCCCAAATCATTTCGGAACTATATTCTACTAATTCTGGTTCTGGATTAAGTCCATCTGTTTGACTTCTACTAGGACTTATATTTGGTTCGGTTTCAAATAATGTCATTACCCTTTTTATTGCCGGGGTAACCTCATAATCATCTTCGTCCATAATATAACCTTGTAATTGCATTTCAAAGTTTTGCACATAGAATCTTTTTTGTTCGAATTGGTCGATTGTACTTTCATCTCCTATACTTTCTAACACCACCGGAAAAAAATGACCATTACATTTAATATATTTTTGTCTAGATTGGAAAGCCTGCATTATTATTTTATTAAATTTATTTATCTCTCTCATTCGATAAGAGAAGAATCTTACTTGATATGTTAGGTTAACTGCAATTGGTTGAGGTATTCGATAAATGTCGTATCCCATTGTATCCCCATCGTAGTTAGGTACCTTCATATAATCAAATCTTTGTTTTTGAGGTATTGTGTATTGTGTTACTGGATTTGTACCAAATTGTATATCTGGATTTCTAACTATTGTTACGAAAGGCATTTGTACATTTCTATCTTTATCTGTAAACTTCCAAGTTCTCGCAAATTCCGCCCATCTCTGCATAGTTAAAAAGAAAACTGGAACCTCCTTACCTTCTACAGAAATAACCAAATCCTCCTCAATTAACTTTATGAAGTCTCTATCCATATCTTCATATAACACACCTTTAGGTACGAACGTACCACTCGCATTCATACCTTCTTGCCATAACTGCTCCCTCCTTTCGTGATTCCTAGCGACTGGTTTAATATTAATATTTTTCAAAAAGTTCTTAGGTACTCCCATTTTATATTCCTTCAAATTCGTTAGGGTCAACCGTTGTACATTCAACTGTCCTAGTCGCCCCTTTATATCCAAACACAGTATGTTCATTATCGGAAAATATTTTACCATCATTTACAACTGTCCAAAACTTCATACTGTCTTCTTTATCTCGATAACCAATATAATCACCGTATTTTATTTCACATAGTTTTTCATCTAATTGTTTTTGATAAACATTAAACGTCATATTACCATAATCTCGATATCTTAAAGTCCCGTTAGAGTTATAGGTTTGGTTTTCCGCAGGGGCTATTTCTAAATTAACCTGTATTTCCACCGGTGGAAAATATCTTATATCTTGTGAACGTACTTCTTTATAAACATCATCACTGTCGGTTCTTTCAATATCAACACTATAAAGTATTATTGTCATATTAAGATCCCCCTCCATATACTCACGCCCAAAACCAATCTCTAAATCAAAATCAATATCGTCAAAGAATTTGGTCAGTCTTGTGATTGGTACTTTGTTAGGTCTATTATTTTCCATATACTATAAATACGCTTGACTTAGTTATAATTAATAATTAGCATTAAGCGCGCTACTAATAACTAATAACAACTACTAATAACTAATAACAACTACTAATAACTAATAATTATTATTTAATTGATCAATATATTAATATATAATGCATGCTTGATCCAAATCGTATAAAAGATTATATTTCCTTAGTTAGAACCTATAATGGTGAAAACGACTATATGCTTAGTCTAAAATCACGAGTAAATAATTCTGGTTCGTTCAACCCTACCCCTAAACAGATTGAATACATTCAAAAGAACTATCGTAAAAAACCTATGGTTGTGGAAAAAGAAATCTCGGTTTCGAGTTATTTTGCAACTAAATTACAAGAACAACACAGACTAGTCTTCTTACCCAAAAAATTTACCATAGTTAAAATTCTAGCAAATGGGGAGGATACACTACACGTTATGGTAAAATTTACCGAAAAACAAACACACCCAACAATGTTGTGGATACCCAAGAAGTTTATTATTAAAGAAAAAATAAAAAATAAAATTAATAATATAGACTTTAGTAAATTCTCGAACAGACCACCAATGGTACACCAAAAAGAAGCGGTTAAAAAATTATTAGAGTATGATAGGTTTATTCTATCAGATGATATGGGTTTAGGTAAAACCACCTCAGCAGTTTTAGCCGCCATGATTAGTAATTCTAAAAAAATATTAATTATTTGTCCGTCCTCTCTTAAATTAAATTGGAAAAAAGAAATCGAACATTATGATTCTGGTGTTGGAATAGTTTCTGGGAAAAAATGGGTTGACGACGAAAAATGGACCATAATAAATTATGACATCTTAAAGAATTTCCACTCATTACCCACTAAAAATAAAACTATATCCAAAAGGGAAAATAGTACTATCTTGGACACTAGATTTGATTTGGTTATCATTGACGAAGCTCATGGTATAAAAAACACCTCATCTAAAAGAACAAAATTAGTAATGGATTTTGTTAAAGACATAAAAAGAGTATGGTTACTTACCGGCACTCCTGTTGCTAATAGACCTATAGATTTTTATAATTTATTAAGAGTTTGTCGTTCCTATGTTTCCCAAGACTGGATACATTTTGTTAAGAGATATTGTGAAGGAAAACAATTTAGGGGTCAAGGTGGTAGATTAGTTTGGGACACAAAAGGAGCCTCTAACCTACAGGAATTACATCAGTACACAAAAGATTCAATATTAAGAAGGAAAAAAGAAGACATTCTAGATTTACCCCCCAAAATAGTTTCACCAGTATATCACCAACTACAAAACGCTACTGGGTACCAAGAGATTATGGGTGAATACAAGTCTTGGACTTTGAAACATGGTCACGCTAGTTTAGCGGAACACATGACTAAATTAGTCACACTTAGAAAATTTCTAGCATTGGAAAAAACAAACACCACGATAGAGTTCACTAAAGATTTAGTTGACCAAGATAAAAAAGTAATTATTTTTACTAATTTTAACGATGAACAACAAAAACTAGTTGATGCATTTCCTGGTAAATGTGTTAGACATAACGGTTCTATGAATTTAGAACAAAAAGAAGAGAGTGTTGAACGGTTTCAGAACGACCCAAAAATTAAGGTGTTTATTGGGAATATCATTTCTGCTGGTGTTGGTATAACTTTAACTAGTGGTGAGGTTGTTATAATGAATAGTCTAGATTGGGTCCCGAAATCACATTCACAAGCCGAAGACAGAGCTTATAGAATTGGTCAAGATAAAAAAGTTAATGTGTATTACCCTATTTTTGATAAGACCATTGAGGAGATTATATATAAGTCGTTGAAGTCAAAACAAAAAAATATTGACACAATCATGGGTGAATATTCTGAAGATGTTATTATTGACAGTATTATTGACGAATTAGGTTTTCTCTAGATCGCGATTACTGGTAGACCAGATACCACTCCCGTCGCCGCAGCGTCTCCTGAACCCCTTCCTACGATTGACCACCCAGCACCATCCCATAATATGGTTAAGGTTTGACCAACAACTGAAAAGGAAGCCGTTACCCAAACTCCCGCGGTTGCAGTTGGTGTTAACGTACCCGCCGGTGTATTAATAGCGGTTTTTATTGAGAGGTGTTTTATAGTCCCAGCTGTTACTCCATTCGCTAATGTGTAAGCCTTCGTACCGTCGATCGTGATAAAGGTTGTTGGTATCGTTGGGGATAGAGCTCCAGTTGCAACTGTTTCAGAACCTAGTACCACAGCACCGTGTAAAAACACTTGACTGGTTCCAGTAGTACTATTTTCACCTAGTCTTACATTTAGTTCATCATCCACAGATAGACCGACCTTTCCGATACCTTGATTAGTTACGGAACTGGTTACTGTAAATGCTTTTGTTGCATTGGTGGTACCACTACCTATTATCATTACTGTTGCTGGTTGGTGATACCCACTATTTTCAACACCATTCCAACTACTAGATTTATGACTAAAAACACTTTGTTGAGCAAAAACTCCAAACTGACCATTTTGACCATCGTCGTTCAAATTAATCTTTAACCTATTAACCATATAAGTCACGGTACTATCAGCCGGGTCGGGCATATTTATTTGCCAAGTTTTCGTTACTGGACTATACCGAGTATATGGACTATTTGTTCCCCCACTCATGTATAAATAAGAATAATAAGGGTATCCTTCATACGCTACACTATTAGGGTATATTGACCCTAGGGTTAAACCCCCCAAGATAGTTGTGTTACCTGAAAACTCAGCGTTCGTCCCCTGGTGTTGTGTTAATTGTCTAGAATAATTTACTAATGTTGTAAAACCCATATTAATTTATATTACGTACAAACCCAAAGGTATGTAACTAAGTGATTTATTTAACGCTTCTCCTGTTGTTGATTTTGCGTTTAATTGACCTTCATTACTAATACTAGTTAATCTTTCTCCTAACTCCTCAATTAATTTTGATTGTTCATCCTTACCTTCTGACAACAAAGATTCATAATCCATAGAGACGTCAGCTCCTGGTACGTTTAACGCTCCAGAAAATTTACCTCTAACTCTACCTAATGTTTCCTTAGCCAAACCTAAAAGATAACGTCTAACCCATATCTTAGATGGTAAATTAAGTGATGAATACTCAATAGCATCTAATGGGACATCAGAAGGTAACTGTATTACGTCCGCATTAGCGTTTAGACAAGCTTCAGAACTAGTGTCATCTGACGCGTTATCTATATCGTAATAACGATACCACACTTTTCCTTGGTACAGACTCATCGCTCCTTTATCGTACCTACCCCCCGGGGTTGGCATTAACCAAAGATATCTTGTGTTATTACCTGAAGAGTCTGTGGGACCCGCAGTTATTTTATATTGTAAATCACCTCGAATCATTCTATTCTTAAGGTTCCTATCTGTTTGTCTTAATAAAACATCAAAAGCTGGCATTACGTAGTAAGAACCCATACCAAACTGAGCTAAACCTCCCTCACCACCAAACCCTCCACCAAAAGCACCACCAATACCAATAAATGGATCAATAACTGATTGGTCTAATGTAGGTGGTGTGAACCATAACACTTCATTGATTTCTCTATTTGCTGGTAATAAATATTGTTGTTGGTTCGCCACTAAATCTACGTAGTCGGTTTTTAACTCCCAAGGACCCCTAGATTGTAAACCCACGGCTTTAGAATAAGCGTATGTGTATTCTATCTCAACACCTAAAGTTTTTTGACTTAACCCAGCAACTACCTGTTCAGAGGTTAAACTCTGATTAAGTAAACTACCCCATTGATTATCAACTAACCAATCATATTGATATTGCACATAGTCTTCTACAGCGATGATTAGTAAAGTATCTAACTGTTCGTCAGTTAATTCCACTTTCCTCACCGGAGCACCTAAACGGTGTCTGGTTTTACGAAATAGTGAGTTCCTTTCTGCTGTACTTATATTAGTTGCATCGTTTGACATATTACTTATCTTTCTATATAAATATTAAGACACCGACAAAACTAACGTATTTTATTTTATGTTGTTTATTTTGTGGTGTTTATTTTTGTTCTGCAGTACTACCCGCGTCACTACTAGATAAACAACCACCTTTTTGTCCCTTACAAGAATTTTCCATTTTGGTATTTATTTTTTAATCGTTTTTGATTTTGTTATTTTTCCGGTGAAGATAGTATCTCCAACTCTAATTTGTAACTGTTCGTCAACCTTTCTTTCAACAATGAGTTCTTCAACCACCTCTCTAATTAGTGATTTTAATTCACTAGTAGAATTACTTTGGGTGGTTTGTGTTTCAATTGACTCACTAACAACTTGTTTTTCCTCTTTTTGATAATTTGGGTTTATCATTTTGATTAGTTCAGGGTCCATATTACTAACATTACCTATTGTCGCTGGGTCTTGAATCTTATCGTTTATCATTGCTTCTACAATTTCTCTAGGCATTCTTGTAGTTTTAGCGTTTTTAAGAGTTCTTCTGATAGCTTGTGTTGGGTCTGAACTAACTTGTGGTGTTTTACCTGGAGGTAAACTAGTTAACATTTGTGAAGAGTCTACCATGTTACCTGGTAATGGTGGGTTAGAACTCTCAGTAACTGATGACCGACTATGATCACCCCCATTCCCACTTTTTCCAAAGGTTCTATCTACTTTATCTAATAAAGATTTTGATTTTCCTAGTACTGCTGCTAGTTGTGATATGTCTACTGGTGTCTCTGCCATAATTAAAATTTTGCTTGTGTATATATTCTTGTCATGTCTCTATCCCCATTAGGGTTATAAAGAGGTTTTGGTTCTTCAAATATATCACCACTATTAACAAAGTCAACCATCCTATCAACTCTAAAGAGTCTCCAACCCGGCATATTTTCAGGGGTGTCACTCTTCCCACCTAGTTGGTAAGCTCTAATTACAGGGTTTTCTCTCTTGGACAAACCATAAACATAAGGTTCTATTTCTCGATACCCTGGGTTATTAATAGTGTCTCCTTCATAATATATTGTACATACATTACGATTATTTATTGCGCTAATAATTTGATTCCTACTTACCGCCTCTAAAATTATATCTTTATATAAAGAAGTTAATTTCATTTTTTAAGTGTTAAGCCTCTGATTGAAATGGGTATGGGTTCAAGTTCGGCCCATTATAAGGAGTGGTAGGTGACATCCCATTAGTACTTTCATTCATAGAGATAGCTTCTGTACGTTTTTCAACATCAATAGAACTACCAACCTCAGCCTCCGCAGGTGCTGCGTAACCATTAACCAAACCTCCGGCGTATGAAGGGTTACCCTTTCCTTTAGCGTCTCCATCACTTAAAGCGTTCTCATGAGATTCACTATAAGCAACAGTTTCGTTATATCCAAATTTACTTTGGTTAAGTGCAAAAGCTTCTAATCTTTTGTTATTTGCTATTTCGTCTAATGTTTGCATAATAATTAATTTTTTAGTATTTTATTTATTGTATTTATCATTTCTTTATACACTGTCTTATTAGTAAATATTTGTCTAGCCGTATTTTGAGGTCTAGCCACATTTACTTTAGTGACATTTTTATTTTCTTTGTCCTTTGTGTGGGTTTTCTTAAACTGATTTTTCATCCCAGAGTCAGATTTTACCGTTTTCTGTCTATTAATATCTCCTCTTGATTGTTTAAGAGTGTTATTAACCCAGGTTTTCATTTTCTCACCTCCATTAATAAGGTATTCGGGAGTGTTTTTACCCCCACTAAACCCATCAAAAAAGTTTTTTACTCTTTTTAACATGGAGTAGGTCATAGTCTTATCACCTACGATATTTTGTGCTCTTTTATACCCCTTTAGGGACTTGTTATTTTTATTTCGACTAATCTCATTATTAATTCCACTAACTACGTCATTAGGTACCGTATAGTTGTTACCATATAAATCCTTATTCGCCATTAATAATACTCGTTAATTTTTCTTTAGTTTGTGCATCGACCTCATTAAAGTTTATATCCTTTATTAAATCATATAAGATGATAATTCGTTCATTATTTTCTCTTTCCCCCCATAATTCCTTAATTAACATAACCCATTTTACTAATATCGGGTCGTCATTAGAATAATCCTCTAACGTCCTAATGTTACTATCCTTTATGTTCGTTTCAATGTCACCCCCAATACGTGTAGAAATTATATCATCTAACATTTCCTTCATTAAAACTTCAGATTCATCCTTAGTGAAATAATCTTCAAACTCCGACTCCTTGTTATTCTTTTTAAGTATTTGGAAAAATTTATCTGGGTGGTTTTGTAGTTTATCGGCAATTTTAGAGTGTTTTTTATCCTTATCGTCTTCCCCCCAGAACCGTCTATACCCATAAAAATTAGAAGCACCTTGTCTGGTCATCTTCTCAAAACCATCGGAGGTCTTATCACTACCAAAGTCATGACTAATCGTGTAATCTCCAGAAATAATACTCCCAGTAGAATCGATTAACTCCATTAAATCTTTTTTATTCATCTTACTAATGTTTTTATATAAATATCAACATAGATTAAAACGATGGGTATTTTAACTTTAATTCTTTTTTAAGTCTAGGATAGACATTAAACTTTCTTTAGGACTACTGTTTATATCCCCCCAGAAAACAACTTCTCTTTCATCCATTTTCATCAAATCCTCGATAGTATCTTGGTCTTTTTCCGTAAAAGGTATTCCAGAAACCAAACTCATTTGATTCTTAGTGTAGTATTCTCTAGACTCTAAATCCCCTTTTTTATCTACAGATTTTAATACATTATCTCTTATTTCAGGACTAAAGGCAACTAGTAGGGGTTTAACCCTTTTATTAAAATTAGAAACATATCTAGCTTTATTGTAGTCCCCACATATATCTGGATTCCTCTCCATTTCATTTTTATCTAACATGTAACAATTGAAGGTTAGTACTCCTTTTTTCTTTTGTATATCTCCGTGTGAGGCCCTAGAACCATTATTAACATAAAATATTGTATCTCCAAGACTAACCCTAACGTCGTTTTTTATAACCAATTCCATATGAGCTTGTGAAGGTAATGGATTACCAGCTTTATTATTACCTCTGTTAGTGTAAGACTTTGTTGTTCTTTTTATTCTAGATTTAGATGCTATTTTTTTAAGTGGAATTTTACAATCGTAAATATTTTGTAGGTGTTCATAATAATATTCTATAAATTCAGGTCCCCTACCATTTAATAACATCTCTAAACCCAAATCAATAAATTCTTTAACATAATCAGGGAGGGCTTTAGATTTAATAGTGTTACCAACAATATCAACCTTTCCTTCTTCGGTTAAATCAGCATAATTTTTACGAGAGACATTTATCGATGACTTCCAAAATCCGTCAATGTCTAATCCCATAACACCCCTCATGTATGTGTCGTTAAATTCGGCAACTACAGCGGCGGTTGCTGTGTATTCCTTCCCCTCTTCTACAAAGTGATGAATACCTTTACCAGTGTAGGTGTATTTTTCTGTGGATTCTGGGACACTAAAATTACAACCGTCAGTGTCTAGTACTATTGGTATGAATCCCCTATTCTCAAAGAACCTAACCATTAATCTGAGGTACATCCTCGCAGTACAAGTAACTTCTTCTCCTTTCATAACATCCCCCCAGTTAAAAACTTGTGGAGCGGTTAGTGAACCATACATAGAGTTATTTATGATTTTAATTGGTAGTTGTTTCGCTTTGTAGAATGAAGCCATTTTTTTATCTCCTTTTGCCGCACATTCATTCGCCTTATATTTGTATACGTTTCTGGTGTCGTATAAATATTGCAACATTGCATGCATCGCACCTGATACATCACATTCTGGATAAACACCATGTGTTATCATTATTGAAGGGTATAGGGACGCATAATCTAACTTAACAATGTCTTTTGAATACCCCACTTTAAGTATTCTAGATAGACCCCCTGTAAAACTTCTTTTTTCTCCTTTTTCCGGTACCGCTAATCCATTTTCATAGGACCACGATAACATTAGTAATTTCCATATTGATGCGGTCCCCATAGTAGAAACTCTCTCATATACAGTTGGTAATATCTTTGCCATTAAAAATGATGATTGGTTAAAACTGTTATCCACTTCAAGAGTTTCCCAAATGTCATCTAGTAAGTATTTCTCAACAATGTCTTTACCTGATATCTCTTCCCAACCTTCCGGCATTTCTGTGTCCGAAGACTCAACCCATTCACCAGTTTTTATATTAATCCAGTAAGGGTTTTCGTTAAACCTTAATTTAGCAATCTTATCATGGTCAACATACACCCTATTATCTTTAGCGATTCTTTGTTGTTTACAAATGTATTTTAGTCCAGCCGATTTTATATTAGAATTAATCGCCATTGCTCTTCTTACTGAATGTATAACATCTATTATATTATAACCCCACATACTTGTTTGTTCAAAACGTTCTACCTCATTGGCTAACTTCAACATACTTTCACGTCTTCTAAATTTGGATTTCTTTTTGGGGTCTAGTGTTTTAGCGATATTTTTTATATCTAAACCTAATATGTCACATCTTGAAACTATCCAGTACCAGTCAAAATTTTCTGAATTGTACCCTCCGATTATCGACGGTCTAACATAATCAATAACCTTAAAGAAATTAATTATCATTTCTTTTTCCTCTTCTTCATCATTGGCCTCTAAAACAACTTCAAAACCCCTATTATCCTTAACCCCTATTGAGAACATTCTACCATCTGTTGGTTCTAATGAAGTTGTTTCGATATCAAAAACCATTCTGTGTACGTCGTCATAGTTAGTGAATCCCTTAAATAACCTTTTTCCTGACGATATCATGTATTGTTCAACAGGAGATATTAACTCAAAATACTCTCTATTTTTATAAGGTTGTATTCCACCATCACCAAAAAACTTAAGTAGTGTGTAGAATCCCTGACTTGTAGAGACCAAATACTTGTACCCTTTCTCTAATCTTTCATCTCCTGCGGTGTTTAATTTTTTAATTTTAACACCAAACTGCTTCATCGCGGCTTTTATTCTTTTTCTATCTCTACCATAAAAATTAACAACTTCAGATGTGAAAACATCTTCTGTACACCATAAGAATGGTTTTAATTTTTTTCTTGTTGTAAACTTTCCTTTAATAGGGTCGTCAATAATTAAATGAATATAATTATTAGCGGGTTCGTACTCAAGAGCGGTAATGTATTGTTGAGGGTCTTTCCCCTCTAAGAACGCAGAAATGGTTTCCTGGTCAATGTGGGGAATCTTATCGTGTTTTATTGACATATTATATCTTGTTAAATTTTACAACAAAGATAATAAAAAATTTTGTAAATAGGAACTAATTCAGGAACGTTTTTTACTATTCATTTGTCTTATATTTCGTGCAAATATATTAAATATGTATTAAATATGATACAATTTGTAGTATTTTCTATTAAAAGCACCAGATATATTACGACAAATATACAAAAAAATTTGTAAAAGAAAAACTAAACTATGAACAATCTGTAACTACATTTGGGTAACAATTACTATTCCCAGTAAATTGGGCTATCTGGTATCCATTCTCCCCCGGTCCATTAGGTCCAAAAATCACATACCAACCTACAGGGAGTTCAGTTGCCGCAATACAAGCCCCGGTTGTGGTTGTTATTACAGATTTAATTGTTAATGACCCTGGTGGAACATTTGAATATTTAACACCTCCAGCTGGTTCCCTGTCAAGCACTCCTAAACATGCGTCGGCTTTAGTTGGTAGGGGATTGTCGGAAAGAATGGGTTGGTGTGTACAACTGATACCTTGAGTTTGTCCAATAAATTGGTCAGTAGCGTTTCTACTTATACCATTAATTGTAACTAAATTACAAATGTTTATACCATTTATTACGTTAAATCCCATATTAAGTTACTACTATAAATGTTGATTCTGGATTGAAGTAAATTACGTTAGTTGTTGTTGTCATGTACCCAACAACTCTTACATAATCCCCACTACTCATACTACCAGTACTTTCTGTTATTTTACCAACAACAGTTGATGCATATAGTTGACCTCCATTGGCCCATGTCCCTACGTCGTCCGCTGTATTAATTTTATAAAATCCTTTAATTAGTATACCGTCACTTGGGGCGGCCCCTAAAGCCATACCAACTAAGTTTCCTTGTAGTGTTGTGTTATCAGCGTCTGCCCTAACCCAGTTAGAGGCTCCCCTTAATTGTACTAAATTACCTGCCGCATATCCAGTACCAGCACTACCAAATGTTATTACTTCACCACCTCCTGTATCATTCGACAATCCTGTTGGGTCATGATGTACATCTAGTTTTGTCACTGGAGAAGTAGTTCCTATACCAACACTAGTTGCTGACATTACAATACGACTATCTGACCCTAAAGTTAAATCGTAGTTTCCGGATCCATCGTTTTCTTCACCACTAATCCAGTTCTGGTTTTGATTTGGGATGGCACCTTGATAAAGGAAATATAATCTTCTTGTTGATGCATTAATACCAACTACCTCATTATTATTAAAATTCTGAATAAAAGCTTGTCCAGGTACGTCGTTCAAATCAATTGCCATTGAGGAGTTGGTTGCCCCAAATTGAGTAAACTCTACTTTTCCAGTAGCCTCCAAAGTAATATCGTCAGCTGCTTTAAGTTCAATATCGTTTACCGACCATAATTCTAAATCATCACTATGAAGACCACCAGAAGTCCCTCCAGATATAAAGTTACCAGACTGTCCAAAATTTATTCGAGCATTGTTCTGTCCATCCGACGCTAATGCACTTATGGAACCTTTCACAGTTAACGTTCCGTTTGTTACAACATGTCCTGACACACCCAAATCACTGAGGATCTGAGCGTCTCCCACCACTTCTAAGGCCGTTGGACTGAGTGGGGAGGGAGTACCTCCCGAATATATTGTAGTGGTACCGTTAACTTGTAAAGTTTTGATAGCTGCACTAGTGGGCGCACCATTAAGGGTTGGCCATCTCACGGAAGAACCACCTATGGATGTACCACCGTTACCACCTAACGCTAACAAATCATATTGAGCATCAGTCTGTATAGAATAGTTTGAAGTATTCGTCTTTACTGCGAAGTCTTGGTCTGTATTGGTGGCGTTAAATTTGGCAAGTGTTGGACTTATCGAAAAGTTGGAGTCACCATCTATCCTAAAATCAAATAGGTCTTGTGCTAAACTTAACCAATCTGCGGAACCATGAGTTGCATTAGAAAAAATAATTTCTTCACCATTAACGGCAGGTCTTATTTTACCACCCGCAGATGTAGTTCCTAATACTAAGTCTTGTGTTTGGACTGAATTTTTAACAAAGAGGTCTGTACTTCCACTAATTGCGCCCGCAACACTTAGTGGATGGTTAGGTATGTCTGACCCTATACCTATCGCGTTTGTGGTAGGACTCCCATTAATTGCACGTCCATATATAATATTACCTATGTTTATTTGGTTACTATTGGTTCCGACTTTAACGTTGGTTTGACAACCTATAGTTATATTATTTGACCCAGTGGTTATCGCCTGTCCTAACCCGATTCCGGAACCTGCGTTATTACCAACGGCTACGTTACAACCTCCCGTAGTAATACCAGATAAAGATCCAGAACCTATTGAGGTGTTATAACTATGACTTTGACTTGTTACACCATATGAACTTTTGTGTCCTAGTGCAACATTATGAACACCAGTTCTATTTGATAAACTTGCTGCATCCCCAATTGAGGTATTAAAGGTTCCAGTAGTCATTGATATTTGTGAAAACCTACCGACAGCTACATTATTATTACCAGTTGTTACTGCTCGCATAGTGTAGTCCCCGATTGCAATATTAAATTCACCAACGTGACTAGAACTACTGTCCATTGCGTAGTTACCAATGGCTAAGTTATTACTAGCAGTAACCGAACCACCTAGAGCAGAACTACCGATACCTATGTTAAATGACCCAGTCTCATTGTCTTTCAGTGATGTTGACCCAATTGCAGTATTCTCATCACCGGTTTCGTTTGTGAGTAGCGATGTATAACCAACTGCGGTGTTTGAAAGAGCCCCCGCTCCGATATATTGCATGGCTCTTGTCCCAACGGCGGTGTTAAAATTACTAACGTTTAACGCATTTTCATTATTTATCCCAAAACCAACAAAAGTATTTCCAACACTATTAGTTGTACCAGAACCAGCAACCTGATTCATCCCTATAGAAGTAAACTCGTTAGAGTTGGTAAATTTTAAGTTAGGTGCTTGTATTGTTCCTGTTGCCCGTACACCCCCAACTACACCAACATATTCATTACCACCGGTATTCCCATCACCTTTACCAGTTAAAGTACCTTCAAGTTCTACAGTACCATTTATTGTCAACCCTGAAGTATTCATGTTACCATATATTAAAGGTTCTTCACCATTAAAATTGTGGTTATTCCCTATTCTTAATATACTACTTTCTGTTAAGTTCCACCCTTGTGCGTAACCTATATAGACATTCGCGTTTTGAGTGGTAATAGAAGTACCAGCATAAGCACCTACAAAAGTATTTAGACTACCTGTTGTAAGTGAGTCCCCAGCTTCTCGTCCTATCGCAACATTCAGTTCTCCTGAAGTTATATTATTTATGGTTTTCCAACCAACAGCGGTATTACCTTCGGCACCATTCATGGCCCCAGCAGTGGTGGTATCAACCCAACCTATCATTGTATTTTTAGAACTAGTTGTGGACCCAGAAGGTCTACCATAACCTAAATACATACTTTCTGCCGGGTTAGGCCATTTCATATAGTCTGTGGAGTGTATTGCTCCCGTACCACTAATAGAACCAACAACTGTTAATTCTTTTGTTGGTGTTGACGTAAAAATACCAACACCTCTATTACCTCCAACAGCTCCAAGATTATTGTCCCCTCTTATTACCATGGCACCGTCTAAGTTTTCAGCATCTCCAAGAACTGAAAATGGGTGTGTTGTTGTTTGTGTAGATGAGTCATTAGCTACATATCTAGAAACTCTCATTAATGAAAATCCAGAACCAATAGGTGTCCCACCTACACTTAAAGGAGTGGTAAAGGATTTGAGTCTCCAAGTTGTAGAACCTGACTTAACCCCACCCCCAGCTGCCATACCAAGATAAGCGATATCTTGATCAGAAATTGATGCGATGTAAGAAGAAGAATCCGTTGACTGAGCGTATACCCAAGCGTTTGGGGTTTTAATGTGTAAAGGAACTAAAGGTTTACCCGTACCAATACCTACTCTGGTTCCTGCCCAATCTAAATTTGTTGATGTACTATTTGTACCTCCCGATATTGACACACTTCTATACCCTAACCCACCAGTTGCTGCCCAAGGTACTCCGGAAGCGTCTACTGTGTTAGCCGTCCAAATACCCGTATTCTTGATTGATATTGGTTTACCACTACTGTATTTTGATTCGTGTAAATAACCATCGTCATCTATTGTTACAAATCCATCATCCCCTGGAGGTAAGGTTGTTATTCTAGCACTACCAAATATTGTTGCCGCTGAAGTCGAGAAATCACCTTGTATTAAAGGACGAGTACTTCTCCCAGGGGTTTGTGATTGATTACCAATCCTTAATGTGTTTGATTCAGTTGTTTCCAAAGTTCCTTGTCCGTACCCTAGGTAAACATTACCACTTTGAGATGTTAAGTTATATCCACCACCATTACCTATTACAGTGTTATAATCCCCACTAGTAAGACTCCTTAAAGATTGGTACCCTATTGCAACATTGTGGTTGGCAGTATTTAATATACCACTACTACCTAAAGATTGGTTACCTATTACAGTATTATAAGAACTATTTTTATTATTCTTCGCAGTTTCTCCCGCTTTATATCCAAGATAAACAGAATAAGGTGTGTCACCACTAGCAACACTATCACCCATATGAAGATATTGTTCCACGTCTATCGTCCCCCCAACAGATACAGTATGGATAGGGTTAGGTACGTTAATACCTATATTATTTGTTGCGTACCCAACTTCTGAGTAATCGTATTGTCCTATGTTAAAAAGGAAATTAGCTCCGGGGTTACCTAAATGAACATCTAGTGCTGAACCAGTACACCCACTTATTTTATTTACCCATAAAGGGTACGTACAAGCACTAAATGGTGATGTTATTGCTCCCCCTGCGGTAGCGTTTATTGTTGTTTGTGTACATTTACAAGCCATTAATTCTTTTTTTATGTGTTTGACGTACAGTTTGCGCAGTTACTTCTAGCAAAACTGTCACTTATGTTTATATATAATTCATCTCTGATTGGGACAATTAACTCGGCACAATCATCGTTTAGATAAATACTAAATTCTCCTTGGTATCTCCCTGTTTTATTTGTATCTACTTCTCTCCACCTATAAAATATATAGTATTCTACTGGTGAGTTCTCATCCAAATTGTCTACAGAAACAATCCCACCAGAACGATTTAATATCTTATAAATCCCTGTTGTCACATCTCTCATAGAAAATTTTATAGAAGAATTTGCTAATTGGTCGTGAAAATTTTGATAATCATTTCTTCCATCCTGTATGACCTTCATTTTAAGGATTGGTTCGCTTGAGTTTTTTCTAATATAAAAGTCCATGTATATAAATAGTTTGTAATTGGTTACCTTACTCTTTTTCCGGTAAATGTTATTGTGGCTGTTGCTACAGCTGCTCTTGTGATAGTAATTGTCATTGGTTTTTCGGGAACACTAGTAAAAGGAAATTTAGGTATGTCTGGGACTAGAGTCCCTCCTATACCGTGCCAGACTCCACCACATTTATGAAAACTAGTGCTAGTACAATCGGCTTGTGTCTGACAATTCAAGTAGTTATCACCGTTACACACAGCATCTATGGATGTACAACAGTATGGTTCATTACTACTATATCTTCTTGGTAATGGATGATTATTAGACGTCCCAACCCAACTAGTAACATTTTCACTAGTATAAGTATCCCACCTAACCGCCCTATCTCCAAAACTTAATGAGACGGTGTCTATACCAGGTGGAAAAGTGTAAGTCGCGTATTCAGTATCACATCCTTCTATCGGAGTATTACTATTACCACAATCACAATCTATAAGTCCATACCTTTCCGTGTTGACTTGGTAATTGTGCATTAGTTCACTAGCGTCCAAAGGTTTGTTATAAAATCTCATCTGAGACAATCCACCCATATAAGTTCCACCAAAATTTTCTTCAATTAACATATTTTCATCCGATGGGTCTCTTTTTAGTGATCTTTTACTAAACACCAAACTTTCAACCACGATTTCTCCAGCTGTGTTAGGAGTAACACCCACAAAAACATTACCAGTCTGGGTTGCATGGTAAGTTCTATGTATTGTAGAAGAAGAAAAACTTAAATCTTCGTTTTGTATTAAATAAGTAACTAATGGAGTTGGTACGGTTGCTGTTATTCCAGAAACCCCCAAATCCAAACTAGCTAATGAAGTTGATGTGTTTCCACTTATTGAATATCCCTTAAATATAACATCGTAAATTTCTCCAGCAACTATTGGGTGGTTAAAGTTTGTATTATCATATGAGATTGTACTTGTTTGAAATTGTGTTCCTCCATACACTGACGATGTCATAACCACATCACCACCTGTCCCATAATTTACGACCCCACTAGAGGTGGAGGAAAGACTTATAATGATATCTATAGCACCACCTCCACCTAAAGAGGCATCAGGGATGGTAATCGTATCAGCTACCAGAAAACCAAAACCATTATTCACTATGGTGAAGCTTGTCACCCCCAAACCATCAACAGTGGCAACTAAACTCCAATCTAACCCAGCCCCACTTGTGGTAGAATTCGCACTGGTTATGTTATAAACGCCGGTAAGTCTTAAAGGGTCTGGGGAAATAAAACCTCCATTAAAACCTTCAATAATTAACTCACCAAATATTGTTTGTGTCCAACTTATAGGGTCAAAAACCCAAGAATTCAACACTGCAGCTTGTTTAGGGGTCCCACTTAAAGTTAATGAGTCGTAAAGACCTTGAGAACCTCCCCCTAAACTTATATTATAAGGTACTCCAAGTTGTTTTTCTGGTAAATCGTTTAATCTTCTAGGAATTATTTCTTCAAAATCTGGTACGACTAACACGGGTCTAGAATTAACAAATAGGGTTAGTGTCCCTAGTCTTCGTTCAATGTCACTAATCCAAGCAGGGTTTTGTAGAAAAATTTGCTCACTCTCGATTTCGTCTATAAGGTATTGAGTAGTGCCGGTAGTTGCAGTAATGGTACCAGTAGTACCCGTTTCACAAGTTATCGAAGTAATTAAATTTAACCCCCCTCTCCATAACTTTTCTCTATCGGTTTCATAATAATAATTTCTTTTCCACACTGCGTCAATCTTAAACCACGAATCTATCGTATTTCCAGTACATATGGGATTAGTTGTATATTTTTCCTCAATGGTAAATCCACTAGTAAAGGTACCTCCAGTACATAAAGTTTGGTCAGTGTCAAAAACATCAACAGACCCTGGTTGAGCATATCCTGGAGAATTAGTATCTCCAGTATACCTTAATACTCGGTAACCTAATTTATAACCCTCACCACTCCCACCACTAAGTCTTAATGCGAAATTGTTACTTAGGATTTGGTATTCTGTGTTAGCACTAGTATAGACATTTCCACCAAGAACTGATCCGTCATATGTGAACCCTGTCTGTCCCCCACAACTACTTCCAGTTAAACCGTTAAAAACACAAGTACCCGTACAACTATATAGTTGGTTACCCAAACTGGTTGTATACCCAGTTTCACCATGGAAACAATTCCAAAATTTATTTTCTGCTCTAGCTCCGAGATAAAAAAAGATACCTTCATTATTAGGGTGTAGGTTGTTTAATGTGTGGGCACTAAGTCCATTCCAACTACTACCAGAAGTCCTAATCTTTAATAAAGATTCTACCGTCCAACCTAAATCTTCTCTATCTGGTAATACCCTATACCCATAACCCCACAAGTCGAAAAATCCTTGGAAGAATCCTCCATATAAGTCGTAGTAAAACCCTGAACGATCATAATTAGACCTCATTCCGTAAGTAACTGGAGTTTCCTGTCCTCCGGTTGTGGAATTTGCAATTTGGTAAATTAGTGTGTTTGCTGCGTTTACCCCACCTAATAAAGTTTCCGGAATTGTAATTGTATCACCTATGTTATATCCATTTCCACCGTCTACGATTGTAATGTTTTGATTTGTTATTGTGTTACCTGTTACGTTAACAATAAAATCAGCGTCCGCACCACCACCACTTGTTGTATAATTACCACTATTAACAACATAGTTACCAACAATCCCGTTGTTTTGATAACCCCCCACTACGACAGTGATAAAATCAGTAATCGCACCATTTAATCTACGATCCCAATAACTAGTATAACCAGTTACCGAATGTAGTTTAAGTCGATAGTCATAATATAAAGGATTAAAAGTATAATCTACTGGGGTGGTTGATAGGGTGGTGGCTAAAGTTAGTACACTCCCAGTTATCCCATCGGTTAAACCATTATCAATACCACACAAAGCGATATCTGATACTATTTGTGAATCACTTACCTCCGCCAAACTCCAAGCCATTTTACTAACTAAAGTGTTAGCAGAATAAAAAGTTCCTGGGTTAACAGGTCCGTTTCCACTATTTTGATTAGTTATTGTACCTAAGTTTGATGTGGTACCATCATTGTTTATCGTAATGGTATCTAGTTGTAGTGAGCAGTTAGGGTCGTTTAAGTCCATCACTACTGGTAATTTATCAGAATAGAACGAATTAGAAAAAGTAGTTGTCCCCGCACTATAGTACATTACCGCCGAATTATATATAACTTCTTTATTATAATCTCTTTCGTCATCAGATAGATTAAAATCCCAAAAAGAGTCATAACTTAACTGAACATCGAGGTTATTAAAGTAGTAATTTTGTATTGCCATGTGGTTTGTTTATATAGATAAATATATTTACCTTACTAAGTATTTTAATATATGTAGTTTATTTGATTTAATTATTTTAATTGTTTATTATTATTAGATAAAAATACAATTATGAGCAAAGTAAAAATCTTAGTAGTTCCGTCAGATAGGACAGGTGTTGGTTCTTTTAGATCCATCGACCCACACATCGCGTTAGAAAAATATTACCCTAACGAATTCAAGGTCGACATAAACTATGACCCGTGGAAAAATAGGGATAGTTACTGGCAAAGTTTTGACATCGTTCATTTTCATAGAGGTATGGGAGATTGGGGGAATTGTCTTCGTTTATTAGAAGATTGTAAGAAATGGGGGATTATCACAATAATGGATTTGGATGATTACTGGGACCCAGGAAAGGACCACCCAGCTTACCCAATGATAAAAGGAGGTAAAATTGGTGAAAAGATAGTAGAGAACTTAAAAAACTCTGAGTATGTTACAACGACTACTGAAATTTTTGCCAAGGAACTTAGAAAGTATAATAAAAATATCGAGATTTTCCCGAATGCTATCGACCCCGCCAAAAGACAATTCCAACCAAAACCAATAGAGTCTGAATTAGTTAGAGTTGGTTGGTTAGGTGGGTCGTCTCACTTATCCGATCTAGAAATACTTAGGGGTAATATCCATAAGTTAACTTCCGACCAGACATTAAAAAATAAGTTCCAGATGGTTTTATGTGGGTTTGACACTAGGGGGCAAATGACAGAAATTAACGAACAAACTGGGGAACAAAAAACAAGATCAATCCAACCAAAAGAATCAGTATGGTATAATTACGAACAAATTTTTACGAACGACTACAAATTAGTAGAGGAACAAAAAGATATCGACTCATTATTCGAGTTTAAGAAACGAAAGGGAGATGGTGGTGAATTCTATAGAAGAGTTTGGACAAAACCTGTAACAACTTACGCAACCAACTATAATGTAATGGATATTTCTTTAGCTCCCTTAAAAGAACATACTTTTAATAGAGTTAAATCACAACTAAAAGTTATTGAGGCCGGGTTCCATAAAAAAGCTCTAGTTGCCCAGGATTTTGGTCCTTACAATATTGACTGTGTTGATGGTAAAAACTCGTTACTAGTACAAACCTCGAAAAATCACAAACAATGGTATAAACACGTTAAAAAACTGATAAATAATCCAAATATGGTTAAGGATTTAGGTGAACAACTATATGAAGATGTGCAAAAATACCACATTAAAGAAGTAACAAAAAAAAGAGCGTCTTGGTACAAAAGTTTAATTAAAAAGTAATATATTTGTAAAATGTTAGAAAGTATAAATGAAAATAAGTTATTGTTTCTAGATATAGAAACCGCTGGATCACACAAAAACTCCAACCAACTCAAAGAGATGGATGAAACTCTGTGGGATTTATGGAATACTGTTGGGTGTTCTTATTTTCGAAGAAATTACCCCGAAGATGAAGATAAGGATTGTGATTTTTTATACGAAAAATACTCTGGGTTACTACCCGAGTTTGGTAAAGTTATTTGTATTAGTGTCGGTTTTATAAACGATGGAGGTGAGAAGTTACAGTCTTTCTGTAGTGGTAATGAATCTGATGATTTAATCCAGGTAACCCAACTATTAAATAAAATAGAAAAGGTTGGTTTTACTTTATGTGGTCACAATATTAAGAATTTCGATTTACCTTACTTAGGTAAAAGAATGTTAATTAATGGAATATCACCACCTTCTTTATTACCTTCTCACGACACAAAACCTTGGGAGGTTAAAGCTCTCGACACAAAAGAGATGTGGAATTTTGGTTCTTATAAAGGGTTGTCTTCGTTACACTTAGTAACTTCTGTTATGGGAATAGAGTCACCTAAGAAGGGTGAGGTAACTGGAGAAAATATGCACCAATCTTGGTACGATGATAAAAAGACTGAAATTATACATTACTGTGAAAAAGATGTTAGTTCACTAATTAAAATAATAAAAAAAATTAAAAACCTATAAACTATGTCAAATTATGAGAACCCAGATAAATTAGAACAAATTTTTGGACATTTAGTGGATAAGTATGAATCTTTGTCCTCGGATGCGTCCCTGGAAGAATTATCCTCACTTGCTACACAAATTACCGAAGTGACAAATAATTATAACTCTTCTATTACGGAAGAGGGTCAAGTAGACCCATCGAAAAAAATAATGGTATCTTTAGGGTATTCTAATGACTCTGAAAATGAAGACCCAGAATATGTCTATAAGTCTGATAGTGGATTTGATTTGAGGTCCTCCGAAGGAATAATCATAAAACCGAAGGAGGTTGAGTTAGTTAGTACTGGTTTAAGTTTTGACATACCTAGAGGTTTTGAAATCCAAGTTAGGAGTCGTTCTGGGTTAGCGGTTAAAAAAAACCTATTCGTACTTAACTCTCCAGGTACCGTAGACCAAGGTTATATAGGGGAGGTGAAAGTAATATTAGCAAATTTTAGTAATGAGGAAGTAGTCATAGAAAAGGGTGATAGAATCGCCCAAGCTTGTTTATGTCCAGTAGTTACGGGAGAATTTGTAGACTTTTTACAAAATAATAAAAATAAAAAAACTGAACGAGGTTCTTCTGGTTTCGGTTCAACAGGAAATAATTAAAAATGAGTTTAACAGTAGCCTTTAGTACAAGAAAACTTGAAGAGTCTTATATAGAACATATAAGGGAAACTTCCGGTATAAAAGACATAGAAATTTTGTCTTATGAGAACCCGAACGGTAAATCTCTTACAAAAATTTATAACGAAGCGTTAAAAGAATCCACAAACGATATCGTACTTTTTTGTCATGATGACATTATTTTTAACACTAAAAGATGGGGAAAAAAGTTATTAAAACACTTTAGTGAATCAGATTACTCTGTTTTAGGTTTGGCAGGGACAAGAAAGCTTCCGGAAAGTGGTAGTTGGTGGGAAGACATAAACCAACCCTTAAGTAATATGGTAGGGATTGTTAATCATTCACAAAACGGTAAGACTTGGGAGTCAAAATATTCAGAACCAGTACTAGAGAACATCATACCCGTAGTAATATTAGATGGGTTATTTTTTGCGGTTGATAAGAATAAAATTAAAAAACAATTTGACGAAGAGGTTAAGGGTTTTCATTTTTATGATATAGATTTTACCTTTACTAACCATTTAGAAGGTGTGAAGGTGGGAGTAATAACCAATATTAGAATAACCCATAAGTCTATCGGACAAACAAATGAACAGTGGGAAGAAAATCGTTTAGAATTTATTAAAAGACATTCAGATAACTTACCGTCCGAAGTGGGGTGTGGTTTATTTTATTCTAATAAAGAAGTTGTGGTTAAAAAACAACCAAAACTATCAATCATTATCCCAACAAAAGATAACATTGACATATTATTTAATTGTATAACCTCAATATATGAAAAAACTAGTTATACTAACTTTGAGATTATAGTTGCGGATACTGGAAGTGAGAAACCAAACCTAGATAAGATAAGAGAATTTTGTGACCTAAATAATAAAACTAAATTAGTAGAGTTTGATTATTATAATTTTGCTCAAATAAATAATGAAGTGGTACATGAATACCTTTCAGAAGATACTGAGTTAGTTTTATTTTGTAATAACGACATCGAGTTAATTAATGATGCTATTAGTAGAATGGTTTCTGTTTGGCAAAAAAATAAAAGAAAGGTTGGTACTGTTGGGGCAAGACTTCATTTTGAAGATAATACCGTACAACATGGTGGTATGTTATTATGGTTAAAGAAAGAATGGTTAACCGACACTGGTCTAACCAGGATAGAAATTTCTCATTATAACCTAAGACAGGGTTATAGACACAGATTGGAGGGGACTAACCCAGTAGTTGGTAACACTGGGGCTTTCCTACTGATAGAAAAAAATCTTTTCCTTAAAGTAGGTGGGTTTAACCCAATGTATGTAGAGTGTTTTGAGGACGCAGAATTAAACTTTAGTGTGTTGCTAGAGGGGAAGGTTAATTTATTTGTTAGTGACGCGGTTGCTTATCACTATGAGAGTAAAACAAGAGATAAAAGTGATGAAAAACTAGAAAGACTTCAACAAGATTACCGAGAAAGACTTTTCCCTTTTATAGGAGGAGCTTTGGGGGATAGAAAGAAGGCAACCCTTCTAGGACAATTTATAAATGTAGTGGAATGAGAGTAATGTGTATATTAACAGTGTGGAACGAAAGAGAGTACCTCCCACTAAAACTAGAATATTGTAAACAAAATAAATTAGAGCCGTATGTTATTGATAATATGTCAACCGACGGTTCTTGGGAGTACTTACTAGAAAATAAAGTACCTTCCCATAGATTAGATACTGACAATTCATTTGATTTGAGGGTGTTACAAGATGACATTGTTAAGACTATCCATAAGGAGAAGCCAGATTGGGTAATATATAATGGTTGTGATTTGTTTCCAGTGACCATTGAACCATTACACGATGCGTTATCGCGTTTAGATAGGAGAGGTTTTAATTTAGCTCAAATAGAATGTGTTAACTTTTTTAACACTGGGGAGGAAAGGGAAATAAAAGATCCTTTTAACACCTATTTCCATTATGGTACCTTAAATAAGTTTAACATGATTCACAAATATAACCCAGTTTTACGTTATCTAGCGGATGATGTTTCATTCCCTGGTCAGAGGTTAGGTGTTTTAGAAGGTATGATGATTAACTACGGTAATACTAAGACTAAAGAAGAAAGAGAAGAAACATTAGAAAGAAGAAGAAAGGCTTGGTCGAATGGAGAACCTCCTGGACATGGTTCCCATTATTTAGAAGGGGAAAGAAACAACTGGATTTGGCCTAAAGAAGATTTAGTAGATGTTAGAGATGGTAAATATTGGAAGTATGTACAAAAATTACAAGAAGTTTCAAAAGTCGTTTATGGGAAATAAAATAAAGAAAGTTACCTTCATTGGTTATAAGGATTACGCTAATGTGATGACCGAGTACTCTAAAGCAATTAACAAGCATTGTGATGGTTTTGAGTCCAAAGTTATCTGTGAGTGCTCACACCCAATAAATTTTGAAACCAAACATGACTACGAT
>Ga0115001_10000736_pt1 | contig 24505 bp, 24 predicted proteins | sample ArcticOcean_MG_C_12_FD_89869 | JGI IMG/M metagenome (GOLD analysis project Ga0115001, IMG submission 89869) | Marine microbial communities from western Arctic Ocean - ArcticOcean_MG_CB8_130 | ecosystem: Environmental > Aquatic > Marine > Oceanic | place: Arctic Ocean: Canada Basin | collected... | reverse complement strand
TTGAGGCAGTTGATTGTATCGGCGTCACCCATCAGGAATTGTGCAAGGTCCAGCATATGGATACCTACGTCCATGATCATAAATCGTTCAGTATTTAAGAGGTAGGGCTGGTTGCTATACACATCGATATCATTGCGCCATGACAAGCGTGCAAAGGTTGTTTCTCCTATCTCGCCACTGTCGAGTATGGCGCGAATCCGGCGAAATATCTTCTGAAATCGAAAGTTTTCGTGGACCATGACGCGGACATTTTTAGCGCGTGCATTAGCTTCGATCCGGCGGCATGTTATAATATCTTCGGCTAAGGGTTTTTGCACGATGATCGAAAGTCCCGCAGATACTGCCTGTGCCACTAGTGCTTCGTGGGTATCCATCGTCGTACAGATATCCACAAAGTCAAATTTACCAGAAGCCATGATGGATGCGTTCGTGTGCCATGCAGCAATGTTAAAATCTTCGCTACATGCGCGGGCACGATCTGCGTCAAGATCACAGACCGCTGTGATCGCTGCTCCCTCAACATTCGTCCAAGCATGAAGGTGGTTGCGCGAAAAAAAACCGCAGCCGATCAGTAATCCTTTAAGTGGTGGGGTCATGATGTTGCCTCTCTAAGATATAGAACTGCATAGGCATCAAGCGATTTTCCTGTTTCAAGCGGCGTCACATCTTCCGACATCCCAGAGAGATTACTAGCATCAAGATATACTCCAACAGGATTGGTTAGATTTATCTGGGGTACATCGCGCTGTAGCTTCGAGAGGTTTGCAATCAATGCACTGCGGTGACCGTCATGTTTCCAGACGAGACAGGCTATGTCGTCATGCGTATCGGCACGCAATAAAAGCGCTCCGCCTGCAGCCGCTATCCAGCGGGTGACGTGGTAGAGTGGGAAAAGCTCCCCATCGCCTAAGTCATCCCAAACTGGTCTGGGGTAATCTTGTTTGTCAGAAATCAGGCCAAACGGTCCTGTCGGGGCGCCAAATGAAAAGCGGTCTACTGAAAATGGGGCAATACGTGTCAAATAACCCACAATCCACGCTGCAGCAAATAATCCACGTTGGCGTGGATCATGCGCGGCCATTTCCTCCCGTGCCAAGGGATCGTTTTTAACAGGTGCACTGCCATAAGGGTTCAGCCGCATTCCTATTCCAACTGGTCCAACAGAAATTGGTAGCCCATTTGCCAAAGCATTTGCCGAATATAGAACATGCGATAACGATTCCAACGTTTCCATAACAGAGGCATCATCGGCTGCATGGACCAGAGGCGAAGTGGCAAATGTCATGCCATCCCAATGTGACGTAGTAAGTCTTTTACGATTGAGCTCTGTAAAAAAGGCAGGAGTGCCACCTATTTTGGTCGCTTGGGGGAAATAGAGAGATAGAGCGTCGGTTACTGTGGATTCGGAGGGATGCTGCGGGCGATCCTCGTTGGGCTGAAAACTTTGCTCGTCAATTTTGGAAAATGCCGAGACGCGAGCAACAGAAATCCCAGCGCTTGTCATTAAACCAGATAGCGTTTTCAGCTCTCGCATCAGGTCGGTGGCGTTAGACGCTGTGAAAATCACCTGCACTTCTAAGTCTGCACCCGTTAACTTCATCAATTGCGTGATGGCTTTATAATCTTTTTCATCGTTAGTGGTGCTGAGATCGACCCTCAGTAGTAGGGAAGCAGGGGCTAGACACTTTACCAACTCAGCGAAGTGCAGCGCGCACGCTGCATCTGCCGGTGTATCAAGTGGCAAAGCGAAATACGGCATACACTGCTTGACAATTTCTGGGAGATTAATTGTTGGCTTAGGCAGAATATCCATATCTGTATCATGGACATTTACCTTTACGCTCTGGTGAATGGTTTCATCTGGAGAGAGCACGTAAGGATAGGGTAAGTCGATCGGGCGATTGTAGGTTTTGAACGAGGCATCAGTCCAGTTGCGTTGATCCTCCATCTCAAAAATATCACCCGCAAAGCTAGTCTCTACTTTTAGCCCCTTCACTGGACTATGTGTGATTGCACGCATATCCATGACGGGCTGGCCCGGAGAAATTTGAAGCGAAATCGTCTTGTCTTGTGCTGGCGCTGAGTAGTGATCAACGCTAACGCGTGTACCAGCAAATCCGTCAAGCGGGTGGAGTATGACAAAGCCACTTCGATTGGTTTTAAAGGAAGCCTCTGCACAAATTGTTGCGTCAGCTACCAAACGGCCCACTGCGTCTCCCTTTATGCAGATGGCGACTGACACTCCCTTACCTGATGTGCCGTAATGTGCTTTGTAAGAAATACTAAAATCTGTGTGAGATTCTGTTATTTTGAGGCCAGAAATTGAGGCAGCCGGTGTCCCCCATCCGGGGGTACGTACCAAAAACGAAATGCCACGGAGAATTTCAATACCTTTCCATCGCACCCAGCGAAGCGACCCAGCAGAATATATGACTTCGAGAGACCCTGCGCTGAGGATGCGGGGTGCGTCTGGAACCACAGGTGTACCTGTCAGAAGAATATCATTAATCATTGGCTCTGCCTTTAGGTTTAACCACTACTATATTTGTATACATAAATTAAAATTATATTTTAATTCTAGCTTCCGCCCGAGGTACAAATCAACGTTTATTAGTTAATATTAAACAAAAAAAAGAAGGTTTGTGGGCTTGCGCCGTTCTTCTACAGGAATAAACTGTACTCAAATAATTCAACAAAACTGTTGATTCCGGAACTTAGTATCGCTCCTGAACATCTAATTTATAGCGAGACACCGGAAGCTGCGAGGCAAACCTGAGGCATAAGATGGCTCGGTCCCAAAAAGGAAATGACTATGTCGAACTTCATCACCAATTTGTTTTCACTTGAAGGCAAGACTGCTCTGATTGCTGGAGGGGCAGGCGCCATCGGGCGGGACATTGCTCGCGCCTTTTCGAAAGCTGGTGCGTTCGTTATAGTGCACGATTTGGCTCAAGACAGGTTAGATGAAGTGGCCGCGACATTCATGGCCGAAGGGCTTGTGTTTAACGGGATGCAAGCGGACCTCAGTACTGCCGAAGGTTGTGCAGGTCTCGTCGCGCGCGCAAAAGAAGTAACTGGAACAATTGATATCCTTGTAAACCTGCAAGGCACAAACAAGCGCAAGCCTATCACAGAAGTCACGCAGGAAGATTTTGATCTTATTACTTCGGTCAACCTAAGGTCGGTCTACTTTATGTCCCAAGAAGTGCACCCCATAATGAAGGCACAAGGTGGCGGACGTATTATACATTTTAGTTCCCTTTCTGCGAATATTTCTTTTGATACAATCTCAGTTTACGCAGCGACGAAGGCGGCAGTGACATCGCTCACGCGCAGTCAGGCCCACGAATGGGCGGATGATAACATTCAGGTTAACGCGATCGAGCCAGGCTTCGTCCAGACTGAATTTACTCGACCTTTGTGGGACGATGACTACCGCGCCGAGTGGTTCGCAAATTATATTCCGCAAGCCCGCTTGGCGGTGCCTGAAGATCTCGTAACAACCGCACTTTATCTTGCGGCACCTGCAACGCGATATCTGACTGGTCAAAATATTGTTATAGATGGGGGCGTGTTAACTGGTGCAAGCTGGGTTGAGGCACAGCGCCGTCCAGGCATCAAACGCTAATGGAGAACGCTGATGAGTAGATGGTTGATTGAGACTGACATCCTTGCCCGGCTGTTGGCCGATACGCCTGACGCAGATCGTATTATTCTAGATTGCTCGTGGTATCTGCCCGATGTGGGCAAGTACGCTATTGATGACTTTAATGTGGGCCATATACCTACTGCGCAGTTTCTTGATTTAACTGAGGTTTCAGATACTGCCTCGCCCTACGTCAATATGCTTCCCGAACCCAAACAGTTCGCAAGTTCTGTAAGTGCGCTTGGGATTGGTAAAAACACCGAAGTGATAATCTATGATGCGGGTTATGTCTCGGCCAGGGTGTGGTGGATGTTCCGCACATTCGGTCACGACCGGGTACGTATCCTCAATGGTGGCTGGCGCAAATGGGTCACTGAAGGTTACGAAATCGAAATAGGATCTGGTACTAAAGTGATTGCGAAGACCTTTCCTGCAAATCTAATAAAAGGCCGTGTTGCCACACTTGAAACTGTGCGGGAAGCAGGGTTGGATGACGCTGCCGTCATTATTGATGCTCGGACTGCCGCACGTTTCGATGGGCACGAGGGATCTGGCTACCCTGGTGTCGCCTCAGGCTACATGCCAGGCGCGATTAATACGCCTTGGCAGTTATTTTTCGAACCCTCACCGTCATACCGCTTTATTTCACCTGATGCTGCGAGGGCAGTGTTCTTAGGCGAAGGTGTAGACCTATCGCGCAATATCATCTCGACGTGTGGATCTGGTGTTACTGCGTCTATTTTGGTTTTCATGCTAGAAGAAATTGGCCACTTTGACTGGGTTCTCTATGACGGGTCTTGGCATGAGTGGGGACAGCACGATGACACTATCAAGCTAGTCAAGCCACATATTTCAAAATGATGTCAGATACATCTAGATTTTTATGATCACGTTGGCCTCTGAATCATCTCGATAATCAATCCATCTTCAGGATTTCGCATATAAATAATGCGTGCCCCAGTATTTGGTCCAGCATCGATCTGAACCTCCTTCCCAATAATTTCGAGTGGCCAGGAAAGCGCATTTTTGAGAGCTAAATCCATATCTTCCACATTCATTGCAATATGCAGCGAGCCGAGATCGCATGGGCGCGGCCTATGATCATGTCGTCGGGTGGGTGCAGAATAACATAATAGCTCGATATCCACCGCCCCGTTGCGCATATAGACGATCTCCACCTCCGCGCCATCAACACCCGTTACTGCGGAGATAATTGCAGGATCGCGTGACGCGCGCGAAAACGTTTTGAATCCAAAAAGATCGCGAAACATCGCCTCGGAACGATCTAGATTTTTTACAGTAATGCCAGTATGATTTACAGTAATTAGCATGGAGGCTCCTTATGTTAAAATGCGCTTATCTTTTAGCGACCACCGCTAACCGATAAGATACTGCCTGTGATGTAGCTGGCAGCATCGGACAACAGAAAAACTATTGCCTCTGCGGTTTCCTGCGCCGTGCCTGCTCGTCCCAGTGGAACACTTTTGGAAAGCCTGCCGACCCGTTCGGCATCGCCCGCCGATTTGTGGATGTCTGTTTCAATAAGGCCGGGGCGCACTCCATTGACGCGAATGTAGTCAGTTCCAAGTTCCTTTGCTAACCCTATTGTTAATGTCTCAACTGCGCCCTTAGAGGCAGCGTAATCAGTAAACTCTGTCGCACCACCCAGTGTTGCCGCCATCGATGACACGTTTACAATAGCGCCACCCATTCCGCCGTGGCGCGGCGACATAATGCGTACAGCTTCTCGACAGCAAAGGAATGTCCCTCCGGTATTGACTGCAAACGTGTTAGCCCAACGTGCAAAATCGATATCTTCAAATCGCCCTACGAGTGGTAAAATACCTGCGTTGTTAACTAGACCATCAAGTTGCCCGAACCGGTCTTTACATCTATTAAAAATGGTAGCTACGTCGCTCTCCCGTGAGATATCACCGCGGATCGCTTCAGCAATTCCTCCATTGAGCTTAATGTCACGCACAACGTTGTCTGCTGCGCCTTCGTTCGAGCGATATGACAAAACAACACTCCAACCATCGCGTGCAGCAGCGCGTGCAGTTGCAGCGCCTATTCCGCGTGATCCGCCTGTTATCAAAACTACCTTTTCCATTAATTACAAACTCCATTTGATTAAAGTCTCAACGACGTGTCAGCAAAAAAAATCATAGCCGCGACCGACATTTTTTTATATGGGCGTGGTTTTTATATAGGCGTGGTATGGATTCATGTAATCTCTGGAGATAGGCCGCAATTCGGGCACAACGCTTTTGGCTCTGTGAGCGATTTTCTTCCCACCTCCGGGCCTGTGTCCCAGACTTGAGCACCTATTAGGTGTGACCCGATTAGCCAACGCCGCTCCAATGGCTGCTCGCACCAAGCGTGGCTCAATCTGTGCAATGATTGTCAAAGCGATCCTCGCGTAATGCTCTGCTAGCAGACATGCTACCTGATCGCCGTCGCGAATAGTGCAAGCAGCGAAAATGTCGTTATGTTCAGCCTTAGATTGACTCTGGGAATTGGTGTGGCCCATGTGGATTCCGCGGTAACGTTCAGCATGCTCGTTGAGCTGTGCAGAATAATCCACATGACGCGGTCCCGCCCGACGAATTGCGATCATATGAAAAAGCCGATGAGCTGCATCGAAGGTTGCAAAATCTTCTAATGCTTCATTCGTATCCATTGTTATCAGGCAGTTTTGCATTTCATCTAGATCTTCCAATGACAGGTCTGTGACAGATGTCCTAACCGTAGCGGTATCAAGCTTTACGCGAAGTGCATACAATTCATTCAAATCAGCCATTGAGGTCGATGAGATTACAATCTGCCGACCCCGCTCTGAAGTAACTAGGCCTTCTTTCTCAATTAGCCTAAGCGCTTCGCGAACAGGCGTGCGACTTAAACCCAGTCGGTCGGCAATCTTCACTTGTGAAAGCCGCGTGCCGGGGGCAAAATAGCCCTTTAAAATTGACTCCTTAATGCGATCATAGGCGTTTGACATGCAATTGCCATTAGTAAAGCTATCGGTAACCTTATGCTTCATGAAAAACAGGATTATCTGACATTTTAGTCGTACCCTTCGTTTCTATTATTACCAATAATCCATATGAGGTTTAGGTATGACGGTCAATTATCTGTATACTGTTTTTATTAGATTATGCCGATGCAGTTTAGTTTTGGTATTTTGCGTCAAGTTGCCTATGCCCGAGTAGACCGTACGAAATACAGTCAAAGTTAATTGCCTGCTGTTGTATTTGAGTTCTTTGGAAACTTGGTAAAAAGTCTGCGGCGTGACATCAAAAAATGCGCTTCGGCAGGCCAAAATAATGTGGCGGCTTTCATGGCAGTTGGCTAGTTATTCATGATAGGTTCAGCAGTCATTTGCCAAATTTATTATTAACCACCACTTACAGGCATACGTTTTACAAGAAGTTAATTTGTTTCAGAAGAAGCTGCCCAGAGATTTATATCCTGATCACCTGACAAGCGATCGATTTCTGAAAGTTCATTTTCTGTAAAGTTCAGGTTCCCAATTGCGCCAACACAATCTAAAATTTGCTCTGACTTTGAGGCTCCAATTAGGGCAGTAGTTACTCTGCCGCCTCGCAAAACCCACGCTAAAGCCATTTGGGCTAAAGTCTGGCCACGACTAGAAGCGATGGCATTAAGTTTGTTAAGTGTTTCAATTAGTTCTGGACCAATCTTATCCTTGTCAAGGCTTTTCCCTTGCATCGCACGGCTATCATTAGGCACGCCATTCAAGTATTTGGTTGTAAGCATGCCCTGAGCCAAGGGTGTAAATGCAATTGATCCAACGCCTAGGTCCTCAAGTGTATCTAGAAGACGATCATCTTCAACCCAGCGATTAAACATATTGTAGCTGGGTTGATGGATAATGCACGGAGTACCTAAATCATTTAAGATTTTTACTGCTTCTTTGGTGCGCGTGCTGTTGTAACTTGATATTCCAACGTACAGGGCTCGCCCTGATTTTACGATGTAGTCCAATGCCCCCATTGTTTCTTCTAGCGGCGTATTAGGGTCGAACCGGTGTGAATAAAAAATATCCAAATAATCTAGACCCAGTCTTTTTAATGACTGATCACAAGATGCAATTAAGTATTTACGGCTTCCCCATTCACCATAAGGACCAGGCCACATATTGTAGCCTGCTTTTGAACTAATTATTAACTCATCCCTAAACTCGTAAAAATCAGTTTTTAGAATATCTCCAAACGCTTCTTCGGCACTGCCAGCCGGTGGGCCATAATTATTTGCAAGGTCAAAATGTGTGATGCCGTTATCAAAAGCTGTCTGACAAATTTCTCGTTTGATTTGATGTGGAAAGTCATTACCAAAATTATGCCACAGACCTAATGAAATGGCTGGTAGCTTTAGTCCTGATTTGCCACAACGGCGGTAAATCATTTTATCATAACGATTTTGGCTCGGAGTATATTTCATAATCTTTTTCCACAACATTTGACGTCTTTCAGACGATGCTATGGATATCAATCATATTGTACAATACTTGGTTTACACCTTGTCGTATCAATTATTTGATTAAAAGTTCAAAACCAATTGGTCTCACCATTGTTAGCTCGATGCGATTAGGCTAAATTCTATCTCCGAGCTTAGTAAATACTGGTAGCTGATCGTTATTGTTATAAAATACCGGGATTATCGATGATGTTGGGCATTGCAGAGAGATTTACGGTGAAATTGAAACAGCTATCCAATGACGATCATAACCAGTATAATTGCGAAAATGTGTCGCTGATCCATGACACCCTCTCGGAATCCAACTCTCACATTTATGAGGGCCTTAGTTGGCGTTTTAGTTTCTTTTCAGTCTGACAGTGACTCTTTAAATAAATATTATACAAAAAGTATTAAGAATATTAGTTTATATAACTTTGTTTACTGTTAATTAGAAATTAATTAAAATTAATGCTGGGAGCATAAGGAGGCGCAATGGTCCACCTATTTGACCAAGAACTCGAAGACCGGCTAATACGTTACGCCACGATTGACAGCCAAAGTGATGAAGCGTCTAAGTCGTCCCCCAGCAGCGAAATCCAACTTGATATTCTTCGGCTTCTTGAGGATGAACTTGTCGGGATTGGCGCTAAAGATGTCCGTTTGACAGAATATGGCGTTGTACTTGCGACAATTCCGGGCACGGTTGATGGCCCAACCGTTGGGCTGTTGGCGCATGTGGATACCGCTCCGCAGTTCAATGCTACAGATGTCAAGCCTCGTGTTATACGTGGTTACAATGGTGGAGATATAACGTTTCCAGATGCCCCGGAACTTGTACTTTCTCCGGAAGAATATCCCTACCTAGCGGAGAAGGTTGGTCAGGACATCATTACAGCTTCTGGTACCACCTTACTGGGTGCTGATGACAAGGCTGGTATTGCTATTATAATGACTGCAGTGCGTCACCTGTTAAATCACCCAGAGATTTCACATCCTACCCTCCGCATTGCCTTCACGCCGGATGAGGAAATTGGGCGTGGCGTCACCGAACCGCTACCTGGTGATCTGGCTGCTGATTTTGCATATACTTTTGACGGTGCTGCAGTAGGTGAGATCGAATATGAAAGTTTTTCGGCCGATTCAGCTGAAATCAATATTATGGGCATCTCTATTCATCCGGGCTTAGCCAAGGGAAAAATGGTCAACGCACTGCACCTCGCATCAAAAATCATTACAACTTTGCCACAAGCTACGATGACGCCTGAATCTACTGAAAAAAGGGAAGGTTTCATTCACGCTACCCAGATGCACGGCGACGCTGCAGCGATGACTATAAAACTAATCCTGCGTGATTTCGAGAGGGAGGCACTGACTGCAAAAGGTGATTTATTGCAACAGGTTTGCCTCGCTGTTCAGGCAACCGAGCCTAGGGCGAAAATCAAATGTACGATCCGCCCACAATATCGCAATATGCGATACTGGTTGGAAACCGACATGAGGCCGGTTGATCTTGCACGCGAAGCCGCCATAAAACTTGGCATAGAACCCGTCTCAGTACCAATCCGTGGGGGAACCGACGGATCGATACTAACCGAAATGGGCATTCCTACACCAAATATTTTCACTGGGATGCAAAATATTCATGGGCCGCTTGAATGGATTTCAGTGCAGGATATGGCCAAGGCTACAAAACTTTGCCTGACCTTGGCCGAGTTAGCGGCGAAACCAACTAACTAAACCAGGTAATCCTGTCAGACAAAGATACTAGGTAATCGCAAACCTACTGTGGAACCTTATTACATGGAGAATACTCTCCGTTTTGCTAACAGAAAGTTAGCCCAAAGATTATCTGGTTTACAGTAATACAGTACGTTCTATCATATTGGGCCCAGTCCGTTTATTGCAGCACTAGCATCCGAGAACACTTTAGAGTTGCTACTTCATGTGCCTTATTTACAAGTTTCAAAAAACGCTCATCAATAACCATTTTATCTACTGAGCTTCCCCAATGCACCATTGAGTTAAAGCGGTACACTATCCGAAGCATCTCATGGTCGTCTTTCATAATTGGGACACCAATACCTATTTCAACATCTAATTTGTCCATCAGTTCCTGAAGTTCTGGGGCTAGTTCTAGAGCCATAGTCACAGCGTTGCGAGGTGCGAAGTAATCGCGGTGAATAATGACTGGTTTATTTCCTTTAGGAGCGCCAAATACCATTCGACCAATCCATGGACCAACTATATCTCCAGCTGGATCGCCTGCTCGCATTTGCATAACCTTTTTATATGCTTCGTCTGCGCCATAGGATTGAAATGATTTTGCACCATCTTCAAGGTTGCTGTACCAGTTCTGCAGATCATAACGGCCGGCGCCTTCTCCGGCGACAACTTTGTACAATGCGGATTTCGCTCCATGTTGACCCATTATGCCTGACAGTGATTTCATACGCTCTTTAAGTACATTTTCTTTACCAGGGTGGGGTGTAACTTCTCTTATAGAAACATAAGACATTTTTTATTCCTCTTTTAAATTTTATAGCATGATAATGGAGGTTTAGCTGGATTTAATCTAGTATGGAATTTGAAATGTTTTTTGCACGCCCTTGCCTGGTAGATCTAGTTTACGCAGTTCACCATTATTACTTGCTTAATTTGGGCTACCCATAGACACCATTTAAAAGATAAAAGTCCGGTGGAGCATTTTTATGAAACTATATCTAATTTTGGCACGTAATCTTTTTTCATTGTTTGATGGTACCGGTATTATGACGCGCAATATGCGTAAACCTTCCACACCAGTGTTTGGTTGGGTGGCAACGACCTTAATGAAAGCTGGTAATGCAAAAGTTGCCGTTAGTGCGGTTCAAGAGCTTAGGGTTTCTCAGACTGATTGTGTATGCGAAGTGGGTTCGGGGAATGGGTTAGCCCTTCTTGAGGTCGTGAAACAGACGTCGCAAGCGGTTTATGCGGTAGAGATAAGTGGGATTTTTCGCTCCCAATTGCGCGCCCTGAATTTGGGTCAAAATGTTTCTATACTTGACCGTGACGCAAGTAACCTGAAAAGCGAAATTGATGATAACTCCATCGATAAGCTACTGGGCGTAAACTTAGTCTATTTTTTAACACCGTTGAATGTTTATCTAGATGAATTCTTCCGCATTATGAAACCTGGAGGAATGGGCATCTTCGCTTGCAAGTTTGATAAAATACAAAATTTTGATGAAACCGTAGCGCCTAACAAGTCAGAGGCTGATGTCGTGCAAGCCTTACTCCAATCTGGTTTCAAAGCTACTAGTGAATTTATAGATCTTGGAGATATTAACTCGCGATACACTGCAATAAAATTTTACAAACCGTTTTTCTAAATTACGAATAATAAACTTTTGCTTGTTGCAAAATATTCTTTCAGTTTTCCATCGCCATAGAGTTTCTTCAGCGATGAAGTTACATCGCATTAGTATTAAAATTGCTCTTTACAGGTAAGTCATCTTTTTTGTTAAGATCTCATACATGCCAATACCAATAGGTTTGAAAAATTCTGAACGCGATTGCTCCAATCATGTTATTTCTGACATGCGCACGATTTCACTGTATGTTTCTTGAAAAGAAACTTAGCCAGGGACGCTGTTGTGCTTAGGTTTGGCCCATTGGAGGCTGTTATGAAACACTTCTCGCTTTTGGACCTGTCTCCGATACCGGAAGGCAAGACCGCTGCCGATGCTCTTAAAAACACTATGGAACTTGCGCAAGCGGCGGAGAGCTTTGGTTTTCATCGTTACTGGCTTGCCGAGCATCACAACATGCCCGGTATAGCAAGTGCAGCTACAGCAATCGTCATTAGTAATGTAGCAGCTGCAACTAAACATATGCGCATTGGCGCAGGTGGCATAATGTTGCCAAACCACGCACCTTTGGTGATTGCGGAACAGTTTGGTACTTTAGCCACTCTATACCCAAACCGTATTGATCTTGGCTTAGGTCGGGCCCCGGGTTCTGACATGGCAACAGCACAAGCTCTAAGGCGGCACATGAAGTCAGCAGATAACTTTCCAAATGACGTAACAGAGTTGCTTAGTTACTTCAGTGATGCTGGATACGACGGATGCGTACAAGCTATCCCAGGGATGGGAACCAACGTGCCGGTCTGGATTCTTGGGTCCAGTCTTTATGGAGCACAGTTGGCAGCCCATTTTGGTTTACCCTATGCGTTTGCATCACAATTTGCACCGGCAATGCTAGAGCAAGCTGTATCCATCTATAGAAGATCCTTCCGACCGTCTGTATATTTAACCAAGCCATATGTTGTAATTGGAGTGGGGGTTTGTGCTGCAGAAACTGACGAAGAGGCTACTTTTCTTCGGTCATCCCAAATTCTTGCATTTGCCCGTCTAATGTCGGGAAAGCCCGGGAAACTTCCTGCACCAAGGGATCAAAATAATCTCGAAGTACCGATGCATATAATGGCACAAGTTGAACAATCGTTATCTTGCTCGGCTACCGGCTCTGCTAAAACTATTGAGAAACAGCTTTCTGAGCTCATCAAGACCATTAGCCCTGATGAGCTAATGGTGACTGGGATGATACACGACCACCACGCTAGGGTAAGGTCGTTCGGCATAGCTTCAGAGGTTCTCTCCGGGTTGTGTGCAAAGCCAGTAGAAACATAGTCTAAGGTTTGATGCCTTGGGCTTCTGGTCTGCTAAAGTCTTTGAGTATCCAAAAGTCTGCTCTGGGGGCGATGTCGAGGCTATCAAGGTTGAACAGATCTTGCTTGTTTACCCACCCATTCCCGCCAAACCATATAGATGCCAGTTGCAAAGATTATAGTCGATCCAAACCAGGTCCACGCATCAGGAAACTGACCGAAGACAAACCAGCCATAGATGGTTCCCCAAATCAATAGAGTATAATGCACAGGTGCTAAAACTACAGCCTGCGCCAATTCCAACGCCTTAATAACCATGATTTCAGCCAGGGCGGCTAGGGTAGCTAATGCTACAAGCAACAAAATTTCGTTACCCCAAACTGGACTGCGCCACACAAACGGTAGGGGAATAGATAAAAACAAACTCGCTGTAAGTCCGGTATATGCAACCGTCGTCATTGTGCTGTCAGAATTACTAAGTATGCGGGACAATATTTGACGACAAGCAAATGCAAACGCGGCCAACACAACCAATAACACAGTAGGCTGAAATACAGTTAAGCCTGGTCTGATTATGACCAAACACGCTAAAAAACCAATAAAGATTGCGGCCCACCTTCTAGCTCCAACGTATTCGCCCAGAACCATTGCCCCTAAAATAGTTACAAAAAATGGTGCTACGAAACTGACTGCAACTGCATCAGCAATGGGTATCACCGATATTGCAATAATAAATACTAGTGCTGAAATACCTGCCAAAAAGCCTCGAGAAATTTGTAACCACAAATGATTAGTTTGCAGTATCGCCACACCTTTAAATATTAATATGATAAAAATTCCTAAAAGAAGACCTAGCTGCCTTGACCATGCAACTTGGATCGGGTGGAAACTATCAGTTAGAATTTTTGCAATTGCATCCACAGCAGAAAATAGGAACATGCCACAGGCAAAATAAAAGATACCAGTTAGGTTCTGATTTAGGAGTTGTCCAAGATTAGAACTTAGCTTTGGCATTAATTAGGCTCCGGATTAGTACATAAAAGTAACGGTTTTAATAGTTATTCTTATTTCAAATCATAAATGTGGTTTCCTTCAAATAGGCTTCTGTCTTGTAAACCTGGTACTCTTAAGAGGTGGATTTTCGGGTTTGCCAGCAAAGCATTGAGCAATTTCCATCCACTGTGTTGCAACATCACCTCTGATTTCTAGGCTGGTATCTTTGATGTTTCTTACCTGCGTCACAACTTGAGAAAATTCGAGTGCGTAACCATTCACTGAATAAGGTGATGCAGGATCATTCCATTCCCAAATTTTACCTGATGGGCTTTCTAGGCTGACATATGGCGCTGGGTGTGGAATTCGTATATTCCTATTTTTGAAGCTCCACCCAAAGGTTGCCACACCGAGGTGGCAAATATTTTTGATGCGATCATGAGCAGGTCTAATTATTCCCAAAGTATCGAAAACTTCCTGTCCATGCGCCCATGTTTCCATTTGGCGGGCAGTGATGCTTGACTTTGCACTCATATCTGGCCCGACCCATCTTAACCGTTTTTTTGGATCAGATTTGGCATAGGCTTCGCTTAATTCATCGCTGTTCTCATTCCACTTTTGGAATAAACGTCTTCCAGACAAATCCTTCAAATACGGGTATTGGCTTTCTAAAATGGACATTCCACGATTCAAGCGCTCGGTAATTTGAGAGAAAAATATTTCAAATTCACTGGTGCTTTGTAAAGACTTTAGGGCAGCCACATCAAACATATACAAATGCCCGATTACATCATTAATAGTCCAAGACTTGAACAAAGTTGTTTGTGCAAAAATTCTATCAGGCTTATCTTGCAAAATTGTTGCTAACTCATTTGCCTCGGCCAAGTAATCGTATGCTTGCTGCATAATAATCCAATTCAGAAAAATAAATTAAGTCATTCATTGGTGCTTCGCCGCTCTTGCCCGCATCCACGTCATGGCTACTAAGGGTTTGTTGATCGACAGGCTAATTAGAACTGCTGCCAGCGTAGGCTGAAGCACCAGCCTTTAGGCCACAAATTTATTATTTTTTCCCATTAATTCCTTGCCACACGGCTAGAGCTGAAATTTGAATTAGTGACAACGTTTATCAAATTTTAAAAAACGGTTCTAGCTTAACTTTAATTTAAAAACACTATATCAATTTCATATTAAACTCGCAAAGGCTTTCGGTGCTTTTGCATTGGGGCCATATGTCATCAAATATTCGCGCTATACTAGTTTGCCTGCTTGCATACATTTGTTTTGATTTGATGAGTGTCCATGTTCGTATTCTTTCTATAGTCTATTCTCCACAGGAACTATCTGTATATCGCAACGTTCTAGGCGTTTTACCATCTATTGTTTTGTTAGCTTACACACGCGAATTAAGTTTTCGCATAGGTGACTATAAAATTAAAAAGTGGAAACTTGCATTTTGCCGCGGTTTATTTGTTGCCGCAGCGCAGCTGTTATTTTATACAGCACTGGCAAGCGTAGAATTAGCAACTGTTTCAGCACTTGGCCAAACAAACGCTATTTTTATAGTTATGATTGCTACTTTAGTCTATGGCGAGAGAGCCGGTATATGGCGGTGGGGATCTGTTATTGTCGGTTTTGTGGGCGTACTATTAATTATACGTCCTGGCTCAGAGGTCTTCACATGGACTTCAGTCTTTCCAATAGGTGCAGCGTTTTGTTACGCTGCCTCAATCGTCACTTTACGGAGTTTTGATAAGTCAACTTCAAGCGCAGTGCTGTATTTATATTCATCATGCTCTGCAGCAATTGGCGCAATCCTTTTTGCAGCTGTGTCAACAGAATTTACGCCGCTACAATCATACAAGGACGCTGTCTTAATCTTGAGCATGTCAATATGTGGTGGTTTTGGAGTAGTCTTCCTAATGTATGCTTTTCGGAACGCTCCTGCATCTGTTCTCGCTCCTTTTAGTTATTTTGGTATCATCACAGCGCTTGCGTTCGGTTGGTTCATATTTGGAGAACTGCCTATTGATACATTATTCCCAGGTATTATTTTCATTATAGTTTCTGGATTTACAATCCTTTGGCGAGAAAAGGTTTCGAAATAAATAATAATTGAGATTATCAGGTTAGTTTGGTTTCTTTTTTATTGCCGATCGAAGCTTGTTCAAATCAGTTTTAATTTCAGACTCTAGGATATTTAATCTTTTAGAAACGCTTTGAGATTGTTGTGTCAATTTATCCTGTAAAATATTATTTTTCATCTCAAAACCTAATGTTGCTTTAGCAATTTTATTACGTATATCAAAACTGAAGGCAGTGACTTTATCAGTATTTTGTTTGATTTTCATATCGATTGCATTTTTTTCAAATGTGAAATCCTCTTTAATAGAACCGTAGAAATCTTCAAACTTTTCAAAGCTTTCTACCAACCCTAGCTCCAAATCTCTTTTTACAACTTCTAAAGCTTTAGAGGAACTTAAGATGCTGTCACTTACAACATCATCTAACTGTTTCAATTTGCTCATACTTTTATCAGAGCTGCCCTCAAGTTTTTGCGTCAAAGACGCCTCTAAAGCATTATTTTTGTTCTCAAGATCAAGAGCCGCTTCAGACATCAAATTCTGTGTATCAGAGCGCACTGCAGTTATTTTATCATTACTTTGCTTTATTTGTGTATCGATCTCATCCTTTGCAGTGGTGAAGTTGTCGATAAAGGAGCTGAAATATTTTCTATTAGCGCTGTTAGATTCTTCCAATTTATCAGAGTTTTCTGCTAGTCCAGCTGTTAAGTTTTTTCTTAGCTCTTCTGTTGCATTGGATGAGCTTGATATGCCGTCGGCCAAAATTCCTTCTAGCTCTGTCTTCAGCTCATCTAAATCATTTATACCCCTAAACCTTCCTCGTAGATCTTCGACTGCCCTATTTAGCGAGCGGCTTTGCTGGATCATTCTCTGAGATATTATATCACCAATTTCATTGTCTAATTGCTCCCGAACTGTCGAGCCCTTCTTAATATCAGGTATATCGGCTGCAAAACTATTTAAACTCCCAGTTATTTTTACATCTAAGGCTTCAAAATAATCCTTAATGTCATCATTCAATTGGTTTTTAAAACTTATAAAGTCTTCTGTTTTTATAAAGTCTTCTGTTTTTATACGATCTGATTGGAATTCTTTAACCACTAAGTCTTCTGTTTTTAGGGTCAATGGCTCTAATTTTGGTGGATGCGTGTCTTGCTCAAAAGCAACATCCTTGGTGTCGTCTACCAGTATTTTTTCGACTGGCTCATTAAAAACGCGGTTTCGAATCTCTTTAATGCGAGCTTTTGTACTTTTTGAATTAGCCATTATTTTCTCTTTATTTTTGTCAGTTTTAAGAGCAAAAATCATGCCATCATCTGTGACTGCCGCGGTGTTTTAAATGTAAAAATCAAAGCTCAATAATAGACTTCAAAATTTAGTATCTACTCAAGATAGTTATAATTAAAAGTCTCTATTTTTTATTTTTAATTGGTCGATGCAAGCGCAACGCTTTATTAGTGTTCTATTTCCGCTAACCCATCGGATGTGTCCCTTGCATGTGATTAAATCCGTAGTGGGCGAGGTTGATAATTGAACTTTCTATATATCGTATGGAGCTAGGTGGCTCTCCTGCCAAGCCTTTGCAGGGGTAATGCAGCAGTGCTACGTAAGCTGACCTTAGCAACCAGAAGTCGGTCTACAATACTTCAAGTCTCTGAGCCAATTGATCGCGTGTCGACGTAAATGCGGGAGTGTTGCCCATGAAACTTTGTAGTTCATCATTTTGGCGAATTGCCAACAGCTCCTGCTGGCTCAGCCCATATGGGGCGTCTTCAAGGCGCTTGCGCAAAACCAAGTCATTCCAAATTGCTATAATAGTATTTTTATCAGCATCAGTCATAGTTTATTAAACGGCAATTATCGAAATTGTTTAGAAACTTTTACCATCTTGCCGTAGTGAGGGGGCTGTTAAACATAATCTCTTGAAGCGTCAGTGAGGCAACATATACGGAAATCCTCTTAATGCTGGTGCTGTTTGAATGAGTGGTCACTGAGTCCATGGCTTTGTTAAGTGAGCATTCCCACCTTAAACACGCTTCAAAGCCCAATAGCTGAGTTCTTGAGTAAATTGGGATTTAGTAACTTGGTTTAACCGCCCAGTTGAGTTCGCATTGCTTGATAAGCGACTGCCGTAGCAGCGTTTGCTAAGTTAAGTGATTTCACCAGAGGACTAAGTATAGGCACATTAAATGTTCTATTATCCATGCCATCTAATATATTGATTGGGAGGCCTTTTGATTCACACCCAAAAATTAAATAACTATCCTGCCGATAGTTGGGTGTATAAAAACTCTTGGCACCATATTCTTCAAAAAAGTATAAACTTTCAAGTGATGGCTTGCGGTCAACTAAAAAGCTGTTCCAGTTATCATATTGACTGAGCTGAACATACTTCCAGTAGCGTGCTCCGGCACGCTTTACAGTCGTCTCGTCTATGGAGAATCCGTAAGGTTTTATGAGGATGAGCTCTAAATCTAATGCTACACAAGTTCTCCCTATAGCACCGGTGTTGTGTGGAATTTCAGGCGTCACCAATACTATTTTCATACGTGGATACATCATTGGCTGTGTGAGCTTTCTATACAATTAGCACAACTATGAAGCCATGCGTTGGCACTTCATTAACCCGGTTATGGGGGCTTTAACAACTTAGTGTTTGGTTCCTTTTGCAAAATACACATGTATTATTGCTTTATTAACAAACGCCTAACAACCATTAAAATATTGACATCTCCATGAAGAATGTCAGCCATAGATATTGCGCAGGCGGTTCGATCCAAACAGGTATCTGCTGTAGAGGTTACGCAGGCGTACCTCGAAAGAATTGAAAGCGTCAATTCAACAATTAATGCAATTGTACAAGAATTTGCTGACGAAGTCCTTTGGCAGAAAAAGTAGTGGATGATCTTGTTGCACAAGGTAAGGAACCAGGCGTTTCATGTGGTGTTCCCGTTTCGATGAAAGTGAATGTTGATGAATTAGGGCATGCGACAACCAATGGCCTGTCTCTTCAAAGGAACCTGATTGCCCAAAGCGACAGTCCTGTTGTTTCTAACACTCGTGCTGCGGGTGGAGTTATTGTTGGACGCAGTAATACGCTTCAGGGATCTTCTAGTAGTGCTGCAACAGCTGTTGCGAGCGGAATGTGTGCATTGGGCCACAGAACAGATATAGCATAATTCGTTGCCTCGCCTTTGCCTGTGGGGTCCATGGTTTGCGCCCCACCTTAGGAAGAGTTCCCGCTTATAGTGCCTCTAGTAATGAGCCCCATAACTCATATATCATCGAGATTTTCCAAAACATGCGGCTTTGACCATCGCACCAGATGACATGTCAGTTAGTTGACCTCATCGTAAAATAGTATCTTATTTAGTTATTCTGGCCATACTCACAGTTCAAAGAGTTTAGTTGATCCTAAAAGTACATCCTAGGATGTCTTAGTATTGCGCCTAGTGCATAGCGGTAATTCCATATTGTATGATGTATCAGGCGGAACCATTCCTTAGGTCTGTTTGAGTAGAGCAAGGAGAAAATTATGTTTAGACAATTATTCAAATCACTGGTTATAGCGCGTCAAGCTTCCGCTACGCTTCAAGTCATGCGGTACATATCAGATAATCAATTGGCTGATATTGGCTTTACTCGTTCAAACTATGTTGAAGGTATGAAGGCCCAAATCTTGGAGGAACTGAACGCGGAAGATGCGAACGCTACTTATGAAGCACCAGTACGTTCCAACCTGCAAGTACTTGTGTAATTCTGAAGGCTATTTGAATTATTCAATAATACTCAAATTTTTTATCCTCTTCAGTTAATTTACAAATAATTTTATTGGTGTTGGGTGTTTTTTAATTTTACATTTTGAATACATCAAAAAGTTTACGCCGTTAATCCAGTTTTAATTTTAGGTATTATAAGGCTTTCTACGGCAGAGGATTTACGGTCTGTAAAATAAATAAAGCTGACATACTCTTGAAAAATAAATGCAAATGAATGTGATTTTCATAAACCACTTGCACTAAGTTGAGATGTTCTTATTTGAGTGCTAGTAAATAGGAGAATGTCATGAGTGATTTCACACACAATTTTGAAGCTGATACAGGTAAAATTCTCAATATAGTGATAAACTCACTTTATTCTGATAGAGATATTTTTTTACGTGAGCTTTTATCGAATGCCTCTGATGCCATACACAAAAGAAAATTTTTGGGACAAACCCGCCCAAATATTCTGAATACTGTGGATGATGAAATCCAAATCATTATGGACCCAAAGAAGAAAACGATTGAAATTATCGATACCGGTATTGGGTTTAGTGAGACAGACCTTTCAGAAACTCTTGGCACGATAGCCCGGTCGGGCACTTCTTCCTTTATCGATGAGCTGGATTCAGCTGATAACTCACATGATGCTGCCAAGACCCTAATTGGGCAGTTTGGTGTGGGTTTCTACTCCGCATTTATGGTTGCGGACCGTGTCGTAGTGACCACTCGAAAAGCGGGCTCAGATCAAAGTCACGTTTGGGAAAGTGATGGAAAAAGTGGTTACTCGATATCAACCAATGACACCATTGGTGAAGTTGGGACATCGATAAAGCTATATCTACGAAAAGATTCAAAGGAATATGCAGATACAAATAAGTTAAAAGCCTTAGTCAAAAAGTTTTCGGATCACATTGTTGTGCCAATCAAACTCCAATCTCAGGGCGGTGAGAGTGAACAAGCAAACAATGCGCAAGCACTTTGGGCGCGCTCATCCTCAGAAATTAGTGATGAAGATTATACTAGTTTTTATAAATCTAATTTTGGCGCATTTGATGATCCTTACATCATAATTCATAATAAAACTGAGGGATCGGTTGACTTTACGAACCTTGTGTTTGTTCCAAAAACTGCTCCCTTTGATCTATTTGAGCCTGAGCGCAAAACAAAAATAAACCTTTATATAAACAGAGTATTTATCAGTAATGATGTGGATGGGATCATTCCAACTTGGCTGCGCTTTGTGCAGGGCGTTCTTGATACAACAAGCTTGGATCTTAATGTCAGTAGGGAAATGGTTCAGAACAGCCCTGTTGTTAAAAAGATTTCTAAATACCTCACTAAACGAGTTTTATCTGAGCTTAAGAAAAAACAGAAAAAAGATGCCGATGGTTATGACACGTTTTGGTATCAGTTTGGTAAGGTTTTAAAAGAGGGACTATATGAAGATCTTGAAAATCGTGAGAAAATTGCAGAAGTAATTCGAGTTTACTCATTTAAACACGATAAGCTTATCTCACTTCAAGATTATCTCGATGGCTTCATAGATGGCCAAGACTGTATCTATTACTTGACTGCAGACACCTTGAAACAAGCGATGTCTAGCCCACACCTTGAAGGCTTCAAAGCTAAGGGCGTAGATGTACTTCTAATGACAGACCCTATCGATGCGTTTTGGATGACGCAGATGTCCTCCTTCAAAGAAAAGTCTTTTGTTTCTATATCAAGAGATAAATATGATTTATCCAAACTGGGTGACGAAGAAGTTAAGGAAGAAGATGACCAACCAAGCAATGGAATTTCGTTGTTAATCAAAGAGTGTCTTGTTGATGTTGTTGAGGATGTTATCCCATCGCAGAGTCTGGTTGATAGTCCTGTACGTTTGGTAGCGGGCGAGGGTGGGTTGGATTTCAATCTTGAGCGTATTCTCAAAGCTCAGAATCCAGATTTTGAGAGTGGTAAGAAAGTTCTGGAAGTGAACTTAAACCATGACTTAATCAAAAAAATTCCGGAGTTATCGGCTGATCTTCAAAAAGTGATGTGCCGTATCCTATTTGAACAAGCCCGTATTTTAGACGGTGAAATGCCATCAGATGTTCAGCAATTTTCAAAGGATTTAACACAGATTACTGCACAACTCTAATCAGAGCGTATACTTTTTCCATGTGATCTTTTTGACTAGTGATAAAAGTTTGATCCCGCCAATTTTAGTGGTGGGGTCAATCTAGTGCTTTCTAAAATGGCCACTATTAAATTGAGCTATGTAGATGGACTATTTAATGTATTGGTAGCTGGCATGAAACTAACTGGGCCATTTCTTTTTATTCTAACTACCTTGATGATTGATGCTATTGGCGTCGGGATTGTTTTCCCTATCATGCCAGACCTAATGGACCGTGTAGGTGCTAGTAGCACGGCTGATGGGGCGTTTTGGGGTGGGGTAATGATGGCTGCCTATGCAGCGGCAATGTTTCTATTTGGTCCCATCGTTGGTAGTCTTTCAGACGCTTACGGGCGCAGGCCTATATTGATTGCAGCGCTGGCTACGTTGGCAATAGATTACATTATTATGGCTATGACGCAGACCTACTGGGTATTGCTCGTGGGTCGCGTAATTGCAGGGATGGCAGGCGCTACATATATCACTGCAACTGCCTACATCTCCGACATCGCGAAGCCAGAGGAACGTGGGGCCGCTTTTGGCATGATTGGTGCTGCCTTTGGCGTGGGATTTATTTTCGGACCTGCACTTGGTGGTATAGCATCGGGCTGGCACATCACGGCACCCTTCTGGATTGCGGCGGTATTTTCAGCGCTCAATGTAGTTTTTGGCTTCTTTATTTTGCCAGAGTCCCTGAAAAAAGAAAACCGTCGGGCATTTGGCAGACGGGACCTAAATCCCTTTGCAACTATTGTAAGGGCTTTTGTGATTCCAGGGCTTGCAATACCCCTTACTTGTATTTTTGTCTTTGAATTTGCAAATATGGTTTACCCGTCACTCTGGGCTTTTTGGGGGCGTGAGGTATTCGGTTGGGACGGGTTCACCATCGGGCTGACATTATCAACCTATGGTATCTTGATTATGCTAGTACAGGCTGGAATATTACCGCGACTTACTAAACGTTTTGGTGATTATAAAACCCTAATTTTTTCTAGTATTGCTGCAGTGATTGGGTTGCTAGGATTTGGGTTTACCACCGTGGCTTGGGCAGTTGTGGTGGTTTTACCCATCGCCGCCCTCTCTGACATGGCCCCACCTTTGCTGACCGCCTTTGCAGCTAACCGGGTCGGTGATGATAAACAAGGGCTGGTTCAGGGTGTGATTGCGTCACTGGCGTCGGTTGCAGCCGTAGCAGCACCACTTGTTCTTACTGGCGTATTCGAGTGGTTTGTGAACGACGAAGGGGTATATTTTCCTGGTGCACCGTTTATCATAGCCGCACTTCTTACCATCGGTATTGTCCCTTTGTTATTACGGTTGAGGCCGATAAAATAAGTCCAATTATTGTAATTACCTAATATTTTTTTATCTGGTTATCTCACTTTGTCCGTATTTCACCGAGTGCGTTATTTTAGCTACTTGGCTCTTTCTGGCAAAACAGATATCGGTATGGAGTCATAAAAAGGGCATAAAATGACCCCAATTATTCTAAATTCCCTAGCTGATTTGCGTACCCTCACTATCGATACGATCATCGATGTCCGGTCGCCAGCTGAGTACGCGGAAGATCATGTACCGGGTGCTATCAATTTACCGGTCTTAGATGATTTTGAACGTGATGAAGTTGGTACTATCTATAAGCAAGCTAGCCCTTTCAGTGCCCGCAAAGTAGGCGGAGCGTTGGTTGCGTCTAACACTGCTGCCCATCTGCAAGGATACCTCGCCTCTAAAGATGGCTCCTGGCAGCCACTAGTCTACTGTTGGCGTGGAGGACAGAGATCGAATGCATTTGCTACCATCCTTGATCAAGTGGGCTGGCGAGTAAAACTTCTCAAGGGAGGTTACCAGAGCTACCGTCATGAAATAGTTCAAATGTTGTATAAAATGCAACTACCACACCGTTTGATGCTGATTAGTGGCAGTACGGGAACGGCGAAGACCGCCCTACTGCAGCAACTTTTTGCAAAGGGCGCACAAATTTTAGACATAGAAGAGATTGCAGCCCATAGGGGATCACTATTTGGTAGTATAGGCATATCACAGCCTTCACAAAAAATGTTTGAAACTAAGATTGCCGAGACACTTAACACATTGGATCCAAAAAAAATTACTTTTGTTGAGGCTGAAAGTAGCAAGGTTGGTGAGCGCTTGATCCCACCATCACTTTGGGCCTCTATGTTGGCCGCTCCGAGGGTCCAAATTACTGCAAAACTGGAAGCACGAAGTCGTTTTCTTTGTAGAGCCTATACCAACCTGACTCAGGATAAAATAGCACTGGGTGTATTGCTGGACAGGTTGCGTCCGTACCATGCTAGACAGCTGATAGACCGTTGGCAGTTGCTGGCACAAACGGACGACTGGGAAATATTGGCTGAAGAGCTGATTACAGAACACTATGATCCGCGTTATACCAAATCGGCCTCCGCTAAAAAGCGAGAGGTTTGCTGTTTAGAATTACTTGATCTGGAAGATGATACGCTAGCCAAAACTGCGGCAGAGTTACATGCAAAGTTTAGCTAAGAGACAAGGTTCCAGTTCCTGTAGTTAAATTGCCAATTATATGCCCAGTGCACCCCTGTCCAATTAGCGCTTCAATAACAGCAGCGCTCTGTTTTTTTGGTACTGCCGCCAATAATCCACCGGCTGTTTGTGGATCATACAGTAAAGCATCGTGGGCTCCGTTAAGTGGAGTGTCAGAGCTATTTGCGGGCATTAATGTTGATGATACACCAG
>Ga0115001_10000728_pt1 | contig 24601 bp, 25 predicted proteins | sample ArcticOcean_MG_C_12_FD_89869 | JGI IMG/M metagenome (GOLD analysis project Ga0115001, IMG submission 89869) | Marine microbial communities from western Arctic Ocean - ArcticOcean_MG_CB8_130 | ecosystem: Environmental > Aquatic > Marine > Oceanic | place: Arctic Ocean: Canada Basin | collected... | reverse complement strand
TTAATGAAGAAATAGATTTCGATGCTAAAATTAGATTGTTAAATTATAATAATGTGATTGGAAACTGACCTATAATATTTTATGTCTAAAACACTAATACCTGAAGAAAAGTCTTCACCGACTCCACTACAGCCTTCACCTGTTTCAAGTGATAAGCCTGTTGAAATTCAAAAAGAATATGGTGGCCCAAAGGGTAAAGAACCAACCCGTTACGGCGATTGGGAAAAGAAAGGTAGGTGTATTGACTTTTAGCCGAAATGGATACCTAACCTGCCGTTTATAGCAGATTCTATTGAGTAAAGCGTTCATTGAGATATTGCACTATGAATACACAAAATAATCGACCACTTTCTCCACATCTACAAATATATCGGTTGCCTTTCGCTGCATTACTGTCGATCACGCATCGGGCGACTGGCGTTATTCTAAGTTTGGCTGCATTGCTCATGGTCTGTGTACTGGCTGCTGCAGCAAGTGATGCTGAATCTTATGCCTCTTTTCAGGTTCATCTTTCTAGTTGGTACGGCCAAATATTTTTGATCGGTGTCACGCTCTCGCTTTACATCCATCTTTGTAACGGTATCAGGCATCTTTTCTGGGATGCTGGCGTGGGTTTCGAATTAGAGACTGCGGCCATGTCAGCCAAAATGGTAATCGTTGCGGCGATAATTCTAACGATGGGAACCTGGTTAACAGCCCTCAACGTAGGATGATTTTATGAGTAATTTAAGATCCCCTCTGTCTCAAGCCAAAGGCCTTGGGTCAGCGAAAGAAGGCACCACTCATTTTCTGAGACAGCGATTGACCGCTTTGTCAATGATTCCCCTACTTTTGTGGTTTGGATTCGGTTTAGCAGCGATGCCGGTCAATCATGCTACTTTGATAGCAACTATTCAGCACCCTGCGGTAACCGTTGGTTTAATTGTTTTAATTATGGCAACTTTTTATCACGCCCAGTTGGGATTGCAGGTCATAATCGAAGATTATGTATCTACCAAATCGACTCGTTTGGTGAGTATTATATTGGTAACTTTTTTATGCCTACTGCTTGGTGTAATTGGTGTCATCTCAGTATTAAAAATAGCTTTAGGAGTTTAGGTAAATATGAAGCAGGAATATAAAATTATTGATCATAGCCATGATGTCGTTATTGTTGGTGCTGGTGGAGCAGGTCTTCGTGCCACGCTTGGCATGGCTGCTACGGGGCTATCGACTGCTTGTATTACAAAGGTATTTCCAACCCGAAGTCATACGGTTGCTGCGCAAGGTGGAATGAGTGCCTCGCTTGGTAATATGGGCCCAGACAACTGGCAATGGCATATGTACGATACAGTCAAAGGATCGGATTGGCTTGGTGACCAAGATGCAATTGAATATATGTGTCGAGAAGCGGTACCCGCTGTTATTGAGTTAGAGCATTACGGCGTTCCATTTTCTCGAACAGAAGAAGGTAAGATTTACCAACGGCCTTTTGGTGGCATGACAACTAATTTTGGGGAAGGAACCGCCCAACGTACCTGTGCCGCGGCTGATAGAACGGGTCACGCAATTTTACATACGTTATATCAGCAGTCTCTTAAGCATAAAGCTGAATTTTATATAGAATATTTTGCTATAGATTTAATTATGGATGAGGGTGTCTGTCGTGGTGTGATGGCGTGGGATTTGTCGACTGGCGAATTACATCGCTTTCGGGCACATACCGTTGTTCTAGCAACAGGTGGTTGTGGTCGGGCATATTTTTCAGCCACTTCAGCCCATACTTGTACTGGTGACGGTGGGGCAATGGCCATTCGAGCTGGATTGCCACTGCAAGACATGGAATTTGTTCAGTTCCATCCCACTGGTATTTACGGGGCTGGTGTTCTTATTACCGAAGGTGTTCGTGGTGAAGGTGGCTATTTGACGAACTCTGATGGTGAAAGATTTATGGAGCGCTATGCACCCAATGCAAAAGACTTAGCATCGCGTGATGTTGTTAGTCGTTCTATGACCATTGAAATAAATGAAGGGAGAGGTGTCGGTCCTGATAAGGATCATATTAATCTTCATCTAGAACACCTTGGACCTGATGTAATTAATGAACGGCTTCCTGGTATATCAGAGTCTGCCGAGATTTTTGCAGGTGTTGATGTTACAAAAGCTCCCATTCCGGTTTTACCAACCGTTCATTATAACATGGGTGGAATACCAACAAATTATCATGGTGAGGTTGTCACCATTAAGGATGGGGATCCTGATGCAGTTGTCGCTGGCCTAATGGCCATTGGCGAAGCTGCGTGTGTCTCTGTCCACGGGGCCAACCGCCTTGGGTCGAACTCTTTGTTAGATATTGTTGTATTTGGTCGTGCCGCAGCAATGCGTGCTGCTGAAACAATTAATCCTGGCACTGCGCACAAGCCTCTGACAGAAGAAATCAGTGCGCCTATACTCGAAAGATTTGATCGCATACGCAACGCTTCTGGCAGCACTGGCACTGCAGAAATTAGAAACAATATGCAGCGCACGATGCAAAAGCATGCAGCTGTTTTTCGTTCTGGTGAGTCGATGCAAGAAGGGGTCGAAAAAATGGATGAAATATTTGCTACTTTCAGCGATGTTAAAGTGTCTGATCGTGGGTTAATCTGGAATACAGACCTTGTTGAAACATTAGAACTTGAAAACTTGCTCGTTCAAGCCCAGGCAACTATTCAGAGCGCGCTCAATCGTTCAGAAAGTAGGGGAGGACATGCCCGTGAAGATTTTCCCGATCGTGATGATGACAATTGGATGAAACATACTTTGGCCTGGGTTGATGACAAAGGCAAAGTAGTCTTTGATTATCGGCCTGTACATATGTACACATTGAGCGATGAAGCCGAAGTAATTCCACCCAAAAAACGCGTTTACTAATTCGGAGGATTACCTTATGGCTGAATTTTCATTACCAGTGAATTCGATTGTTAAAACAGGAAAAATTTATAAGGCTGCTGCGGGCGTTAAAAATATCAAACGCTTCATTGTTTACCGTTATGATCCCTCGACGGGCAATAACCCCTATACTGATACCTATGAAGTGGACTTGGATACCTGCGGTCCAATGGTACTCGATGGGTTATTAAAAATTAAAGATCAAATTGACTCATCATTATCGCTGCGCCGCTCTTGCCGGGAAGGTATTTGTGGCTCTTGTGCAATGAATATTGATGGTGGCAACACTTTGGCTTGTATCAAAGCGATCTCTGATATCAAAGGTGATATTAAGATCTACCCATTGCCACATCAGCCCGTTGTAAAAGATCTCGTATCTGATTTAACTCATTTTTATGCTCAATATGCTTCGGTCGAGCCATGGATGAAAACAGATTCCGCTACACCTCCCGATCGTGAGCGGTTACAATCTAAGGAAGATCGTGAAAAACTTGATGGGCTTTACGAGTGTATCCTTTGCGCCTGTTGCTCTACTAGTTGCCCTAGTTACTGGTGGAATAGCGACCGTTTCCTTGGTCCTGCAGCATTACTGAATGCTTATCGCTGGATTGCAGATAGTCGTGATGATGCGACTGGTGATCGCTTAGATGCCCTAGAGGATCCTTTTAAGCTTTACCGTTGCCATACCATTATGAATTGCGCTGACGTTTGTCCTAAAGGCTTAAATCCTGCTAAGGCTATTGCGGCAACTAAAAAGTTGATGGTTGAGCGTAAAGTTTAAACTGCATTGAGGGCTCATGAAGTAATGTCTGAATTATCACGTCTTCGTTGGTTGTGCCGAAGAGGCATGAAAGAACTTGATGTATTAATGACCCAATATCTAGAGGTTCGGTATGAAGATGCATCAGATTTGGATCAAAAAAGCTTTAGAGATCTTCTCGATATGCAAGACCCTGATCTATACGCTTTTTTATTGGGGCAGAAAGTTTGCCTCAATGATGATATACAGAGTTTAATTGTTACTCTTAGATCACTCAACAGTCGACATTAATTTTTCTCGCTTAGTTATTAATGGACGTGCATCACTTTAGTTTGAAACAGTCTTTCAAATTATTTAGTTTCTTGCTCTATTTTAACCTAATTACATTGCTGCTAATTGTTATTTACTTTAATAGCTGGATTCAATGGGGGTTAATCTCGTTGGTTTTGTTACAATTATATTCAGATTTTGGTCGCTATAAGTTAGTTACTCAAATGGCACTAGTGCTCAATCTTAAAACAAACGAAATTCAGATAGAAAAAGGCGTCAATAGTCAGTTTTTTGATTATTTTAGACTGTATTCAAATCGTTGGTTCTTAATACTTCAGTTACGTCAGAACAATCGATCTGAAAACTTGATGTTGTTATCCGATAGATTTAACTCTATGTCAGAATATTTGCTTTTTAGGCACCAAATTAAAAAAATGAATCGGAATTTAAATGTTGATTGAGACCGAATCCATTCGATCAGGGCGTTCAATCGCGAATAGAAGTTTTTCTGGGCTAATGGACCTTTACGAGCAAAACTATATCCGGTTGCGTAAAATTGCACCCGATTTATGCTTAGCAGATAATATGATTTCGTCAGTCGATGGACACCATGATTTATTTCTGTTTGTGCATGAGAGATGCAAGTACACAACAATGCTCAGTATGACCTATCGATTTGGAAAGCCAGGGCGCTATCTATATGAGCCTGATCTCCACTTAAAAATGTACCATGATGCGAAGGTCGTTGAGGTACAGCACTTGAATTCACGATCACAGGGCTTAATTGTTGTTGATGACCTGCTCATTAAAAAATGGGCAATAAATCGTTATCTATTTAAATGGCTAGGTTATTGTTTATATCAAAGGCATTTTTTCCAACCAATAACACGATTAAAAGCCAGAGCTTGATCAATAAATTCTTTCCAAGGTGATTTTAAGTGATTGTTTTTATTGTGTTTTTAACTTTAACTATTAGTTGTGTATCAAATACACCTTGACCTATATGGACACATAGATATAATTCCTGACTGAATTAGTCAGGAATTATGAGAAAGCAATGCGACTGTCAACAAAAGGGCGATATGCAGTTACTGCAATGATGGATATTGCGCTTCATGAAAAGCAGGGACCCGTGACATTGGCTGAGATTTCGCAATGTCAGGGCATCTCATTATCTTACCTTGAACAACTCTTTTCAAAGTTACGTAAACATGGTTTGGTAACTGGCGTCAGAGGTCCCGGCGGTGGTTATAGGTTAGCAAAGACAGCCGATAAAATATCGATTGCCGATATCATTCAATCTGTTGATGAAAAGCTCGACATGACTAAATGTGGCGGCAAAGGTGACTGCTCTAATGGAGAGAAATGTTTAACACACCAATTGTGGTTTGACCTTTCCTGTCGTTTATATGAATTTTTAAGTGGGATCAAATTGGATCAGTATGTCAATCGTCCTGAGATTAATGTATTGGTTAAAAAGCAGGACATATTGTATGGCCGGTTTATTAACCGAACACAAGCTTTAGTTTAATTGGAGAAAAACTGTGAGTAATATTAACCTTCCTATATACCTTGATTACAGTGCCACCACGCCAATTGATGCTCGTGTAGCAAAAAAAATGGCTCAATATCTTACCTTAGAGGGTGAGTTCGGCAATCCTGCATCACGCAGTCATGAATTTGGCTGGAAAGCAGAAGACGCAGTAGAGTTGGCAAGACAGCAAGTGGCTGATCTTATTAGTGCTGATCCCCGTGAAATTGTATGGACCAGTGGCGCTACTGAATCTAATAATCTAGCGATTAAAGGTGCGGCCCATTTTTATCGTAAAAAAGGTAACCACATCATAACCGTTAAGACTGAGCACAAAGCCGTTTTAGATACTTGTCGTCAATTGGAAAGAGAAGGTTTTGACGTCACTTATCTTGAGCCGGAAGAAACTGGCTTACTGTCGATGGATAAGTTAAAGGCTGCGGTTACTAGTGAAACAATCATTATTTCTGTTATGCATGTAAACAATGAAATTGGTGTCATACAGGATATCGCTGCAATTGGTGAGTTTGCTCGTGAAAATAAAATTATCTTTCATGTAGATGCGGCCCAATCCCCTGGCAAAGTTGGTATTGATCTTTCTAGCATAAAAGTTGATTTAATGTCTTTTTGTGCCCACAAAGCCTATGGGCCAAAAGGTATTGGTGCTCTTTTCGTAAGGCGTAAACCACGTATTCGTTTAGAAGCTCAAATGCATGGTGGAGGACATGAACGTGGTCTCAGATCTGGCACATTAGCAACGCATCAAATAGTCGGCATGGGTGAAGCTTTCCGTATCGCTAAAGAAGAGATGGCCAATGACAACGATCGTATAAGAATGCTTAGAGATCGCTTATATGATGGACTTAAAGGTATGGAAGAAGTGTATCTCAATGGCGATTTTGAACAGCGAATTCCAGGCAACCTGAACATTAGTTTTAATTTTGTGGAAGGTGAGTCACTGATTATGGCGCTAAGAGATTTAGCAGTTTCTTCAGGTTCAGCTTGTACATCGGCAAGTCTTGAGCCATCGTATGTATTACGTGCTTTAGGCCGCAATGACGAACTAGCTCATAGCTCTATTCGTTTTACCACGGGTCGGTTTACCACGGTTGAGGAAATCGATTACACAGTCGTACTAGTGAAGAAAGCGGTAGAAAAGCTACGGAGCTTATCGCCACTTTGGGATATGTATAAAGATGGTATCGACTTGAACTCTGTTGAATGGGTAGCACACTAATCATTAGTCAAAAATAAAGGCAATAATCATGGCATATAGCGAAAAAGTACTAGATCACTACGAAAATCCACGTAATGTTGGTGTTATCGAAGATGATTTATCTGTTGGCACTGGAATGGTCGGAGCACCTGCCTGTGGCGACGTAATGAAACTTCAAATTAAAGTAGGTGATGACGGCATTATTCAAGATGCTAAGTTTAAAACCTATGGTTGTGGTTCTGCAATTGCATCAAGTTCATTAGTAACAGAATGGATTAAAGGTAAAACTCTGGATGAAGCGGGTGAAATTAGAAATACGCATATTGCTGAAGAGCTAGCACTGCCACCTGTTAAAATTCACTGTTCTGTTTTGGCTGAAGATGCCATTGCGGCAGCGATAGAAAACTACAAAGCTAAAAATCAGTAAATTTTTTTGAGCCGATAGTAAAATCGTGAAAGGTTTGCCTTTATAAGCAAACCTTCCACGACTATTTAGCTTTAAATTTCCTGCAAAACGTAATGATAGAATTTACATTTTAGTTCCTAATTGCCCCCGTCTCTATAAATCTGTATTTCTCTTCATCTATTCCATCAAAATCAATTATTTCTTATATCACTGACTTTTTAAAAACTGACGGACAACTTAAAAGCCAACAGATTTCCCAGCTAAACCAATTTAATATTTAATATAATCAATGGTTTAATGCGTATATTTAAACCATATTATTAGATTAATTTTTTTAAAGTGAGCGTGAATTTTGCCATCGTGAGATGATTTAAGCTGTCTCTTCATTTTGTTGAAGGAAAGTTACACTTTTTGTTTGTATGAATAGCTCAATAGCAAGCAGTTGTCATTCAATTGTGTAAGTACAATCAACCACTCGATGCCCGTTACTTAGTTTCTATCTCATTCAGAATGTCTTAGATTAAAGGTTTTTTGTTCCGCTAAGGATGCTGATTGAATACCGATAACGCAGCACCAGAATCGAGCAATGTTCTTACGATATCCGCAGCCTCACTTAGGCTACTATGATTCAGATTACTGAGCATAATAGCGCCACTATAAATTAGACTATCGCGTGTTTCTCCCGGTTCACCCGAGAGCGCTCTGAGGCCTAAATCTACAGCGCAGTTTGCTAGTTGATCTAATTTTTTTTCATTATTAGAGTTTTCGATATCAACTAAATGTGGAGGTAAAGGCACATTTCTATTGCGTTGTGACAAACCAATAGAAGTTGGATCTAATAAGTTTTGATGAGCTTCTTTGAAGTCTTCATAGCTAAAATAACGCCCTTGCTGCTTTAGTGATGGGACAACTCCACCCTCGACACCTCGAATCAAAAGCATGTTGTCAAACGCTGCATGCCGGGCCAAATCAGAATAAATTGCAGGGTAAGCTTTATGCACATAGCCACTCATCATATGAGTTTTGCCCTTGGCTCGAAGCGGTTGTGCCAGTGCTTCAACTGTCGTCAAAACTTGGCGTTTTACCATGCGCTGACGTAATAAAGTTAGCTTATGCAAGGCAGGACAATAGACGGCTTGATCAAGGTAAGACCAACCGAGATCTTTGTTTTCTAAATTGAACTTAACATCATGGATTGGTAATAAAACTGACTTTCCCGCTGCCTTTAATATCCGGTGTGATGTTACGCCATACTTTGGCGCAACGTGCTCTAGGCCATGCGATACACAAGGGTAACCTGCAGCAGCAAAAATAGCGGGTAAAAAAGGAGAGGAGGGTACCCCTCTAATATATCCATTATAAGGGTCTGAAAGGTCAATTAGATAGTCGATGTCTACTAACAGTTGACTGGTGGGGTTAGCTTGTATCGTGGAATTTCTTATCGCTTGGAGTACGCCTCTATTCTCCTCGTTGGTTTCACGCTTCATTCGCAAGGCAATGAAGAAAATAGCTGTTTGAACAGGATCTGCGTGACCGTCCAGAATGAAAGTCATCGACTCTAAAGTTTCTTCAAAAGATAAATTTTTGCTGAACTCGGGTCCCGTTGCAACTTTTTTAATGGCATTGTGAAGTGGGTTATTCGACATAAGTTACTTTTTTAGTCAGATAGTAGTGCATTATATTAGACTTTTGTCTCATTTAGGTAAGACTATCTGGTCTAGGTATTTAAGCTGCAACATTTGATATTGTTGATGTGGAAAACAATTTCAAAGTAGTAGCTTTCATGCATCGAAACCGAGCATAATTGTCCTATTTAATTCTTAGACACAGTTGTTAGTAAACAATGAAACTCCTACCTATCTTTTTAAACTTGCGCCATAAAAAATGTCTTGTAGTTGGAGCTGGCAGCATCGCTACACGAAAAATAGGTCTGCTACTAAAGGTGGGTGCTGACGTTACTGTTGTTGCTAGCGAGATAGGATTAGAAGTATCTGAATTAGAACAGCAGGGTGCTATTCGTTGCCTACACAAATATTATGATCCCGCCGATTTGAGGGACGTTAAATTAGTGATTGCTGCGACCAACAATGCAGAACTAAATGCTGACATTTCAGTTACGGCACAATCTAAAAATATTCTAGTGAACGTAGTCGACAATCCGGAATTATGTAGTTTTTTAATGCCATCAATCATTGATCGAAACCCCATTCAGATTGCTATTTCTACTGGTGGAGCGTCACCGGTTCTTGCCCGTCTCATTCGTTCAAAACTTGAAGCAAGCATTCCATCTACCTATGGCGAATTGGCTAATCTAGTTGACCACTATCGAATGAAGGTAAAAGAAGCGTTCGCTAATGTTGACTTACGCCGACGTTTTTGGGAGTCGGTACTTGAAGGCCCCGTAGCAGAATTTGCATTGTCAGGTAGAATGGATGATGCCGAAACTATGCTGGAGAAGTTAATTCAAACAGCAAATCCTGATCCCGCCTACAAAGGTGAGGTTTATCTGGTTGGAGCCGGTCCGGGTGATCCAGACTTGTTGACTTTTAAGGCTCTCAGGCTGATGCAAAAGTGTGATGTTGTGGTTTATGACCGACTGGTATCTGAGCCAATAATGGCACTAGTAAGGCGAGATGCCGAAAAAATTTATGCCGGTAAGGCCAGTTCGAATCACAGTATCTCTCAAGAAAACATTAATCAACTATTAGTGAGACTAGCGAAACAGGGCAAACGAGTGTTGCGCTTGAAAGGCGGTGATCCTTTTGTTTTTGGTCGAGGTGGTGAAGAAATAGGCGAACTCATTGGTGAAGGTATTGAATTTCAGGTTGTACCAGGTATAACGGCCGCCTCTGGATGTTCGACCTATGCCGGCATACCACTTACCCATAGAGACCATTCTCAAGCGTGTATATTTGTAACGGGTCACCGTAAAGAAAACAGTGAAGATTTAAATTGGGGTATGTTGAGCCACGCCAATCAAACGGTAGTTTTCTATATGGGGTTAGACAATGTCCAACGGATTTGTGATGCGTTAAAAGCTCATGGAAGGTGTGACAGAACGCCCGCAGCCTTAATAGAAAAAGGCACAACACCAGATCAACGCGTGTTGGTTGGCGATTTAAATACGCTTCCTGAGCTTGTGAAAAATAATGAAGTCCGAGCGCCAACTTTGATAATTGTTGGAGAAGTCGTCAGTTTACACAACCAGTTGAACTGGTTTAAGACGGGTGAAAAAATCCTTTAAAAGGCAGAAATTTAACAATCCGACTATCAAAACCGCGTACTAAAAAGACCATATCAATATTGATAACGACAAGTTTATTCAAACTAAATCTAAGGTAAATGTTGTATTACCCGTTTGATTAGGCCCAAAATTACCCGCCTGATGAACAGGCGGGAAGGTCGTTTTTAAAATCAAAATTGTTCATAATAAAATTTAATGACTTAAGCTAAATCATTTTTAAGGCAGTTTCGGGTATCACCTTCAACCTGATATTCGTAAGTGTAAACTGGATGTTGTACGCCAATGACCCAAGAAGCTCCCGCTTTAATAGAATCTGCCATCCCATCATTCATTTCAAAGCGCATAAAGTGAACTGCTGAGGTTTTAGTCGCATTAGATCTTTCAAGATCTTCATCAGCTATGGACCAGACTTTATCGAAGCCTTCAATTTTCATCCAAACCAAATCTTCTATGCCTATCATTTTCTCTAATTGTGCCGCTCGTATAACAGCATCAGTATATTCGATCATAAAAGTTGCTTTGAAATTCCGCCCAGATGGCAACATCGGATTATAGGCCTCGAGTTCATCGTTAATACCATCCGCTTCAAAAACTTTTTCAATACGTAAGATTTCTTGAATTTGATAAAGTAAAGTTTGACGATCTTCAAAGTACAAAGTTGCATTGGGACCCAGTGCGACCTGGCGACTCTTTTTGTGTTGCAACACTTGTTGGCGAAAAGTAGGCCTCTCATCGGCATATTGTTCAAGGCTCATTAAATCTTTTCTTGTAATTTCAGTTGCTTGGTTCATATCTAAATTCCGTAAGCTTGTTTTAGCAGGGATATCGGGTGGACGGTCTCACTGCCATCATTGAGTCCTGCAGAAATATGATGTCCTGCCATGGGACAGTCGCTGGTATAAAATTCTGCAGCGGCTTTTTTAACTCGATTAACGACTGGTTTTAATATTTTCATCGAATCTTGATGAAACTCCTCTTTAATCGCATAGGTGCCGTCATGACCAGAGCATCGTTCAATTGTATCGATGACTGTACCGGGAACCAATGACAAAACATCCCGTGTTTTCATGCCGATGCGTTGGACGCGTTGATGGCAAGCAACGTGGTAACTGATGGTTCCTAAGTGGTTTTTAAAATCAGTGTTGAGTAACCCTGCTTTATTACGCAGCATTAAATATTCAAAAGGATCAAAGAAAGCTTGCTGCACCTTAATGACGCTTTCGTCTTCTGGATACATTAAAGGTAACTCTTGTTTAAACTGTAATGTGCAAGAAGGTACTGGAGATATAATGTCCCAGCCTTCATCAACTAACTTAGCCATAATCTCAATATTATGTTCTTTTAAAACATCAACAGAATCAAGATCACCCAGTTCTAATTTGGGCATACCGCAACAAACAGTGTTAGGCACTATCATGGTTGGAATATTGTTATGTTCGAATACAGCCATCAAATCTTCACCTAAATGAGGCTCATTGTACTCACCGTAGCAAGTGCCAAATATTGCAATTTTGCCATTAGTCTTATTTGTGGCAGTCACCTGAGTCAGATCAGCTTTGTGATGATGGGTACGTTTACTGAGAGTATCGCTATGATATTCAGGCAATCTTGCGTCTGCATGTATGCCTATTGCAGTTTCTAGTAATGCTCGAGTTTGCTCGTTTCGATTCACTGCGTTAACAATATTTACAACAATAGGAATACTGGCCAACTTACCAATCTTATCGGTAGAGGTAATGACTTTATCGCGAAGTTTCGTTCGACCTTTTTTGAAGCCAAGAGCTTTAGCTCGCAGCATTAAATGTGGGAAATCAACATCCCATTCATGTGGCGGAACATAAGGGCATTTAGTTAAATAGCACAGATCACAAAGGTAGCATTGGTCGACTACTTCCCAATAATCTTTCCTTTTAATACCATCAACTTCCAATGTGGGTGATTCGTCAACCAAATCAAATAGTGTTGGGAATGACTGACATAAACTCACACAACGACGGCAACCATGGCATATGTCAAACACACGTTCCATTTCATCAAAAATTTTTGTTTCATCGTAAAAGTCAGGATTTTTTTGACCTAAAGGGTGACGAGTCGGGGCTTGCAGACTGCCTTCACGTGATACAGATGACATAATTTAATCCAATTTATAGCCAATCTAATTCATGGAAAGAAAAAGCTGCAGTGATAACTGATATCACCACAGCTTTTGATGTGCCTAGAACTAGGCGTCGAGAGTATCGAGTGCCTTTTGGAAACGGTTGGCGTGTGAACGCTCCGCTTTTGCTAAGGTTTCAAACCAGTCAGCAATTTCATCAAAGCCTTCTTCACGGGCTGATTTCGCCATTCCTGGATACATATCAGTATATTCATGAGTCTCACCAGCGATTGCTGATTTCAGGTTGTTTTCAGTGCTACCAATAGGAAGTCCAGTTGCAGGATCACCGACTTCTTCAAGGTACTCTAAATGCCCATGTGCATGGCCAGTTTCGCCTTCTGCTGTTGAACGAAATACCGCCGATACGTCATTGAAACCTTCAACGTCAGCTTTGGCAGCGAAATAAAGGTAACGACGATTTGCTTGTGATTCACCTGCAAATGCGTCTTTTAGGTTTTGTTCTGTTTTAGATCCTTTTAAGGACATGATGCCTCCAGTAAGTTTATCTTAATTGAAATAAATTAAATATTATCCCCAACGTATTATGTATTAATAAAGCTACAAATATAGTAAATTTTGTTTATCTGATTAATAGCTAATGTCTATAACTGGATTTTTGTTCTGGTCTATTGAAATATCGACATGATAGTGGGCATTATTCTTAGGGGGCCCATAAAAACCATGTTAGTTGGGGCTAAAGCCTTGGGTGGGTTGGAGCATAAAAAATTCTGCCTTGTTTCCATGCAAAGTGCTCTGATTGATTCTCTGTTAGGACGTGGTGATATTTATTTCGATTTGCTTTAGTTTCGAAGTAGATAATCAGCTAGCTTCATTTATCATAAAAGGCAGGGCTATCAGTTGATCTAATGATTTTCCAGTATTACATTTGATATGTCATAATGACCTAGCCAACCTATATGAATTGGTAGATTAAATAACGCTTAGTTTCCTAATTGTGAGCATTTGAAAAGTATACTAGATATAATTTTTATCTATTGTGAAATTAAAAATGAAATATAATGTGAAGTGTTACATAAAACTCTTAAATAACTGACTTTAAAGAATAAATTATATATGAAAAATTATGCCGTTTACGCAATTGGTAATGCATTGGTTGATATTGAGTATCATACTAGCCCTGAAAAACTATTGGAGTTGTCCATTGAAAAAGGTGTAATGACTTTGATTGACGAGCCAAAGCAAAACGATTTAATGAAACAATTAGGTGATTCTCATGAGAGTATGGCTTGCGGTGGCTCTGCTGCTAATACCATTATTGGACTAGCTCATTTCGGGGCTAATGTGCATTATGATTGTCATGTGGCTAATGACACGAGTGGTCAGTTTTTCGCTCGTGATTTACATGTCAGCAAGGTCGATTCTAATCTTAAACTGGATGATAGCTATAGTGGTGTCACAGGTAAGTGCTTAGTTTTTGTTACACCAGATGCTGATCGTACTATGAATACATTTTTAGGGGCTAGTATTGAATTAAATAGTACGAATGTTGACGAGAATGCCATACAGAATGCCGACTACGTTTATTTAGAGGGTTACTTAGTAACATCTGAAGGCACCATGCAGGCAGCAATAAAAGCCAGCCAATTGGGCAAGCGTCATCAAAAGAAAATAGCAATTACTTTGTCTGATCCTAATATGGTGACTTTTTTTAGAGACGGCATGTTGGAAATGATTGGCGAGGGAGTTGACTTGCTCTTTGCCAACGAAGAGGAGGCTTGTGGTCTTGCCCAAACACAAGATTTACAAGAAGCAATATCATTCATTAAAGGGCATGCACGTACCTTTGCTATTACTCGTGGGAAGCAAGGAGCCATTGTATTTGATGGTAAGAACCTGATTGAAATTTCTGGCCATACCGTGAATGCAATAGACACTCTGGGTGCTGGTGACCTGTTTGCAGGTGCTTTCCTATTTGGTTTGTCTGAAGGCATGAGTTTTCAACAATGTGGCGATTTGGCATCATTAGCATCGTCTAGAATTGTGACCCAATACGGCCCTCGATTAAACGCAAGTGAAACAAAAGCGATACTGGCTGAATTTAGAGCTGGCATTTGATTAGCCAATAGTTAAACTACATATTTTTCGTGATTTTTAGGCCTTAAATCAGGCCCGTTCATACCTTTTTTCTGACAGGATTCCAAGTACTGATGACCATGCACAACACCAAAGATCTACGGATTAAAGATGTGAAAGAAATTCTCTCCCCTGAAGAACTCATGGCTGATTTGCCGCTGACTCCAGAGGCGTCAAAGACGGTGCATAATGCTCGTCAGGGCATTTATGACGTTATAGATGGCAAAGACGATCGCTTAGTTGTCATTATTGGCCCTTGTTCAATTCACGATACTAAAGCCGCTTTAGAGTATGCTGTGCGCTTGAAGCAAGTTAAAGACGAACTGAAAGGTGATTTGTTAATCATTATGCGCGTTTATTTTGAAAAACCCCGTACAACGGTTGGGTGGAAGGGATTAATCAATGACCCTGATCTGGATGAAAGTTTTCATATCAATAAAGGTTTACGTATGGCCCGTGAACTTCTGTTGCAGCTGTCTGAGATGGACATCCCTGCAGGTCATGAATACTTGGATTTGATTAGCCCTCAATATATCTCAGATCTGGTTTCTTGGGGTGCAATAGGGGCGCGTACTACAGAAAGTCAGGGACATCGTGAGCTAGCCTCTGGACTGTCTTGTCCTGTAGGTTTTAAAAATGGAACCGATGGACGTTTGCAAATCGCTATTGATGCGATTGGTGCTGCTCAGAACCCTCATAACTTTCTGTCTCTGACACTTCAGGGAAAGACTGCTATTTTTGGTACCACAGGTAATCAGTATTCTCATGTTATCCTGCGTGGTGGTAGTCGCCCTAATTATGATCGTGAAAGTGTTAATGAAGCCGCAGAACAATTGGTTGGCAAGGGTCTTAATCCAAGGATGATGGTAGATTGTAGTCACGCCAATAGCCAAAAGAAATTTGAGAAGCAAATCGAAGTGTGCCGCGATATCGTTCACCAGATCAAAACAGGGCAAGATAATATCTTTGGTTTAATGATTGAAAGTCACCTGGTTGAAGGTAGGCAAGATCAAGTCGCTGGTCAAACACTAACCTATGGGCAAAGCATTACAGACGGTTGTATTGGTTGGGATGCATCAGCTGCCTTGCTGCATGATTTAGCACAGGTCGTTAGAGAAAGAAGAGCACAATCTAAATAAGTCGATTGAACACAATCTTGAACAGTGTCCTTTATTTGGCCTTCACATATCACTTTAATTGGAGTCGATCACCCAGATACTTCATCAGTATCTAGGTGATCAAATTTTAAGGGCGTCTAAACCCATTACTAAACTAAATTCCTTGTCTAATCCCAAGAAAAAAACCAAACCTAAGCGCTCGCAGGCCAACTCTAACTCGGGCCACTCTCAATCAAAAAAAACACCTTCAAACAAAGGTAATGGGTTTAGATCCTATCTACTTAGTTTTATAGCCATTTTTATAATGGCTTTCAGTGCCTATTTATTTTTCCTTAATCATCTAATCGATCAACGTTTTGATGATGATATCTGGGCATTACCATCGCGCATTTATGCCCGACCGCTCGAATTATATAAAGGGATGTCTCTAAATCGTGAGTCTTTAAAATATGAGTTAGAACTGTCTACTTATCAACGCGTTAATCATAGACCTAAACCGGGCCAATATAGGTTACTTAACGAATCTGTTGAGCTATATGCGCAAGACTTCGTATATAGTAATTTTGTTGAATCAGGTCGCTTGGTTGGTATCAGATTTGGAGGAGATAAAGTCACTAAGATTACTGACCTAGTCTCTGAAAAGCCGCTTAAATTATATCGGTTGCCGCCGGCCATCATTGGCAGTTATCATCCAAAAAATGGCGAAGATCGTCTACTTGTTGACAGAGATCATATTCCTAAGGAGCTTCAGGAAATTTTAATCACGATTGAAGATAAGCAATTCTTCAATCACTTGGGTATTAACCCAATATCAATAATACGGGCTTTGATTGCTAATGTCCGTGCAGGGAAAACAGCACAGGGCGGCAGTACAATAACGCAGCAACTAGCCAAAAATCTTTTTTTGAGCTCTGAGAGATCATTATTGCGCAAAATCAATGAAGCCTTCCTAGCCTTGATATTAGAATTTCGATTTAACAAACAAACTATCTTATCGGCCTATATTAACGAAGTCTTTTTATTGCAGCAAAAAAAAATAGCTATCCATGGATTTGGATTAGCAAGTCAACGACTTTTCAAAAAGCCTATTGACCAACTCAGTACTGATCAATTGGCTTTGCTGGTGGGTATGGTAAAGGGCCCGTCGAGCTATAATCCTATTTTACATCCCAAAGCAGCTCTAGCTCGGCGTAATCTTGTGTTAAAAATAATCCACAAAGAACAGTTAATTGATCAGAAAGAATATGATCATTTCATTCAACAGCCTCTAGGGACCGTCAAACGTTTACCGGGTATCAATCCTTTTCCAGCCTATGTTGACTTGGTCAAACGGCAGCTTAAAAGTAACTATTCGTCTAGTGAATTATCGGCTAGGGGACTCCGCATATTTACACCGTTCGACCCTATCATTCAACGTTCATTACATCGGGGATTGAAAAATGGGCTATTGCGCTTTGGTCAACCTAATTTACAGTCAGCCGTTGTTATAGCAGATTATTTAAATGGAGATATCCAAGCCTTAACAGGAGATTCTCAAGTCGATTACCCAGGTTTTAATCGGGCTGTAATGGCACAGCGCCCCATTGGTTCATTAATAAAACCACTGCTACTTTATGGCCTGTTGGAGGGCGGTCGATCATTGGCTACTCCAGCCAATGACAAAGCAATCAATATTAAGCAGTCGGATGGAGATATCTGGACACCAAAAAATTACGACCGAAAATTCCACGGTAGAATGAGCCTTTACGAAGCCTTTGTAAATTCTTACAACCTACCTTTTGTTAATTTTGGTGTTCAAGGTGGTTTAGAGGCGCTGGTAAAGAACCTAGAGCGAATTGATTTACTTAAACATGAGACTATTTATCCGTCTATTTTATTAGGTACGTCTGCTATGTCGGCTTTAGAGGTGGCTCAAATGTATCAAGTAATTGCTAATAACGGCTATTTTTCACCATTAACTACTATTCGACAAGTCAGTGATAAAGATAACAAAGTGCTCAATCGAATTCCCATCAAGTCACAAAAAATATTTAACCCAGCGCAAATGATTCAAGTTCAACGGGCCATGCTAGGTGTTGTCGAAGAGGGCACTGCAAAATATATCAATGGGCGTTTTAAAGGGATGTCATTAGCCGGTAAAACGGGTACGACTAACGATACTCGGGATTCGTGGTTTTCAGGATTTAGCAACCGACTGTTAGGTGTTGTCTGGCTAGGGAATGATGACAACAAGCCTACCCAATTAACCGGTTCATCAGGCGCTTTACGAGTATGGGCTGATATCATGGGCCAACAAAAATTAAAACCGTTTAAAATTAGTCGCAACACAACACTTGAGTGGCATTATATTAATCGTAAAAATGGCCTGTTAACACAGCAACATTGTGTTAATAGTGTATTGTTACCCTTTGTTATATCTCAGGTACCTTCAAGGCGTTCAGTCTGTGAGTAACGGGTATTTTATGAGCTTATTTATAACAAGCATATTCAAATAAATGTTTAAAAAAACGATTCTTAACATGAAAAGCATAGTTAATGCATTCTGCCAGGATTAATTCCATGAGTATGAAATTCACCAAATGTAGGTTAATGGTATTAAGCCTACTGATTTCAGCCTGTACAGCACCAAATGTTATTACTGATCGGTATCAAGGTGAAATAACCACTGACCAAGCTAGTCATAGTCCTGTAGTTGAGTTGCAGCGTTTGGCCAACGATGCTTTAGAACAGCAGCAATATGATCTATCTATTAGCTTTTTGCAGCGTGCTATAAAACTCGAACCACGCAATCCATATAGTTGGCACTACTTGGCACAAAACTACTGGTACAAACAAAGCTATCTTCAATGTCTTGATATGGTCCAACGGTCATATAGCTATAGCAGAGTGGTAGATGATTTAGATAGTGCGAACCATGCACTTAGAACTCATTGTATGGCGGATTAATTATGGGCGTATTATCTACTGAACTTGATGTTGATGCCGTATTAGGTTCCGATGGCATCATTAAACAGGAAATTGTCGATTTCAGACCACGACAAAGTCAACTTGAAATGTCTCGATTGATCCACAGTGGTATTGCAAAAGGTGAAAGCCATTTGATTGAGGCAAGCACCGGTATTGGTAAGACCTTTGCTTATCTGGTCCCCGTATTTCTGAGTAAAAAGAAAGTCGTTATATCGACAGGGACTAAAAATTTACAAGATCAATTGTTCTATAAAGATATTCCTTTAATCAAACGAATCGTCGTCAATTCTAAAAAAACAGCACTGCTCAAAGGTCGCAGTAACTATTGTTGTCCATATCGCGTTGAATTATTTAGCCATCAAAAACAATCCCAATCGCGAGAAATGTCCTCGTTGTTCACTGCACTTCAAGAATGGTCAGAAACCAGTAAAACAGGGGATATTAGCGAGTTTTCTGCCATTCCTGAAAATGATCCACTCTGGTTTTTTGCCACATCAACAGCGGATAATTGTTTGGGTAACGAATGTCCCAGTTTAGATGATTGTTTCGTTGTTAAGGCCCGAAAGAAAGCAATGGAAGCTGATGTCGTTGTCATTAATCATCACCTTTATTTTTCTGATCAGGCGTTAAAGAAAGACGGCTTTGGTGAAATTTTACCCGAGGCTCAGGTCGTTATTTTTGACGAGGCTCATCAACTGCCTGATATTGCCAGTCTGTTTTATGGCAACCAGCTGACAATGCGTCAAATTGAAATGATGTGTAAAGATATCATTGCGGCAGAATTGGCAGAGGCAGCCGATTCAAACCTATTGAAACCAGCCTGTGAAGCTTTGAGCCAAGCCGTAGCTGACTTCAGGTTAGCAATGGGCCAGTTTCCAGAAAAAGCAGAATGGATGCGCATTCAAAATGCTCCGCCAATGCAAAAAGCAGTGAAAGCAGTTCAAGCGGAATTTAAGGCGCTTAAGCAATCCCTCGAACCATTGACTGGTCGTGGTAAAGAGTTGGCTAGTTGTTCGAAACGGCTCGAATCAGTCGATTGGGTCTTTAAACAGTTTCTCTGTTTAGATGATCAAAATGTTAGTTGGTATGAATGGAGTGACCGTAGTTTTCGATTAATGGTGTCTCCTTTAGACGTTTCTGACTTGTTTCGACAACAACTCGATGAATCCCTTAATGAGTCGGTGTTTTTTACTTCTGCAACTCTCAGCTCGCAACAATCTTTTAAATACTATGCAGATCGGTTGGGCCTCTCAGATATTAATACCAGTTTGTTTGAGAGTCCATTCAACTATCCCAAGCAAGCCTTACTCTACCTGCCTAAGCAGTTGCCTGACCCTTCGGATAGTAACTATGCAAAGCTTTTTGGTGAGTTATGCTGTGACTTAATCGAGGCAACGAACGGTTACTGTTTCATCCTATTTACCAGCTATCGGATGCTAACGTGGACGGCTTCTTATTTACGATCAAAAATTAAAAACAAGCTCTTCGTTCAAGGTGATTATCAACGTAGTGAACTATTACAGCAGTATATGAAAGCGAAGAGCCCTGTTTTGTTGGGTACTAGCAGTTTTTGGGAAGGCGTCGATGTTAAGGGTGATCAGCTTCGGTGTGTCATTATCGATAAACTGCCGTTTAAATCACCGCAGGATCCGGTATACAAAAAACGTTTGCAATTAGCCAATCAAGACGGCGGCAATGCTTTCATGAACGTTCAGATACCAGAAGCAACAATCAACTTACGCCAGGGTGTTGGCCGGCTCATTCGTGATATTGAGGACAAAGGCATAGTCGCATTGTGTGATAACCGTTTGGTTAGTAAATCCTACGGCAAGAAGATGTTAGATAGCCTGCCAGCCATGAAGCAAACTACATCGATGGCAGATGTGACTGCCTTTGCCAAAAAAGCATTTCCAAAGCCAACCCGCAAAAAAATGTCAACTCAGGTTAACGGATAGAAAATTTAAATGTTTGCTGACGTTTTACATTACTAAGTTGCAATTTTAGGGGTTGTTTTAACTCACTTTCATTACTAGCAAATTACTTTAGACTTAATATTTAAGCTATTGTTAAATATAAGTAAAATTAATATTTAACAATGTAATCAGTTCTTTTTAAAACCATTTTTTGGTGGACTATATTAGCTTCCATAAATTCTTTAGAACAGGTTGCAAATCCATTCGCTTCGTAAAAAGTAATAGCAGAAGTTTGCGCATTTAAAGTTACTTCATCCAATATTTTTTTACTTGTTTGATCAAAAAATGCTTGCTGAATTAAATTAGCCAGCATTTTTGTGCCAACACCCTGATTACGAAATGTCTTCAACACACACATACGACCAATATAACCATTGGGTAGAAGTCGCCCTGTGCCGATTGTTTGATCACCCACAAGCGCTTTCACATGCCTACAATCAGGGTCCATTCCGTCAATTTCGAGCGACAGGGGTACGTTTTGTTCTTCTACAAAAACAATACCTCGTAGTTTGACAAGCTCAACTTCATCTTTTTTCCAGTTAGCCGTTTCTACTACTAAGCCCTTAGTAAGGCTATTGACCATTAATCTTCTTCCGGCAAGATTGCACGAGTGTTTACAAGGGATAACATCAACTGTTCTAGGGGCACAATTGTTGCACAGGCATTCAACAGCGAAGGGGACAGACGTCTTTGTGAACAGAGCGTTTGAATGACATCAATGACCGCTTTGGTTGCACTTAATTGATACATTTCACCATTACAATAAAATTGTAAATGGTCATTAGCTAGGTAATAAAGCATTTTGCTATCGACGTTTTTTACCCAACAGTATTTACTTAGGGCATCAAATTCGGTGGGGACATCAAATTCATCTGTCTCACCCATTACACCATCTGATAATAATTTGCCTATTGCGCTTTGCCATAACGCGTCAGGCTGGTCGAGTAGAGTTGTAATCATGGCCTTAAATTGACTCATTTCGAACGGAGTGACTTCATTAGGATGACGATTGGTTTCTAATAGTGGGTCAGAATAACGTTTTGATCCAAGTTCAGCGCGATCAATTTCAAGTGCAACTGATTCAAGTACTTCTGTTGCTGTAGGGGCTCGAAACCCTATAGAACAAGTTAGGCAGCGATCAACGGCTTCTCCAAAATGAGCAACACCAGGGGGTAAATATAACATGTCGCCAGGTGCTAAGGTCGCCTCGTGATCAAATTCAAATTTTTGCAAAATAGCCAAGTCAGTATCGGGAATTAGATCAAGATTAGTGGTTCGTTTGTCACTATATTGCCAGTGTCGATGACCTTCAGCCTGTAAAAGAAAAACATCATATTCATCGTTATGTGGACCAACCGAACCTCCAGCTGGAGCATAACTAACCATTAAATCATCAATACGCCAATTAGGAATAAAACTAAATTCTTCTATTAAACCAGAAAATTCAGGCACCCATTTTTCACATTCAGAAACCAGAAGAGAATAGTGCGTTTCTGGTAATGCCAAGAAATCCGACTCTTCAAATGGTCCATATTTAAGCTGCCACGGCTTAGAACCCCCTTTTTCTAGCACTAATCTACTGTGCACCTCTTTTTCACAGGCAAGACCTGCCAGCTCCTCAGGACTAATGGGCGATTCAAAGTGGTGGAAGGCCTGTCGAATCAAGCAAGGCTTTTTTTGCCAATACTCTTTTAAGAAAACATCTAAATCGAGATTTTGTAGTTTGTACATAATAATTAAATATCTGTCGCTTGCTTTACTGCATTACCAATATAAGAAGCAGGCGTCATGTCGATTAACTGTTGTTTAGCATGCGCTGGCAAGTCAAGCTTGCTGACAAATTCTTGAATAATTTCAGCACTAATTCGTTGTCCTCTGGTGAGCTCTTTGAGCTTTTCATAAGGTTTTTCAATACCGTATCGACGCATCACAGTTTGAATTGGTTCAGCCAACACTTCCCAATTTCGATTGAGATCATCACTAATCACTGCGTGATTAACTTCTAGTTTAGAAAGGCCCCGTTGAAGTGAATTCAGTGAGATCATGACGTGACCAAAGCCAGTCCCTAAGTTACGTAAGACTGTCGAATCAGTTAAATCTCGCTGCCACCGAGAGATAGGGAGCTTTTGCCCAAGATGATTCAATATTGCATTAGCAATACCCAAATTACCTTCTGCATTTTCAAAGTCAATTGGATTCACTTTATGTGGCATTGTCGATGAACCCACTTCACCCGCAATTGTTCTTTGCTTGAAGTAACCTATTGATATGTAGCTCCAAATATCACGACTGAAGTCGATCAATATGGTATTACATCGAGCCATTGAATCAAATAATTCTGCAATGTAGTCATGGGGTTCGATTTGTGTCGTATAAGGATTCCAGTCAAGCCCTAAAGACTCAACAAATGTTTGTGCCAATTTTGGCCAGTCAATATCTGGATATGCGCTTAAATGTGCATTGTAATTGCCAACTGCGCCGTTAATTTTACCTAACATTGGCACATTGTTTATTTGTGTTAACTGTCGTTGTAATCGATAAACAACGTTGGCAAATTCCTTGCCTAACGTCGTTGGTGATGCAGGTTGTCCATGGGTACGACTCATCATCGATACACTCGCATTCTGCTTGGCCAGTGCTGATAGTGTGTCGCTTAAAGTGTTTAAAGTCGGGATTAAAATCGTATCCCTGCCAGCTTTTAGCATGAGCGCATGCGACAGGTTGTTAATATCTTCAGAGGTACAAGCGAAGTGAAAAAACTCAGATATTTGAGCTAATTCAACAGAGTCAGTAATTTTCTCTTTTAGAAAATATTCAACTGCTTTGACATCGTGATTAGTGGTTTTTTCAATGTCCTTGATGCGCTGTGCATCCTGTTCGCTAAAGTCGTTAATAATAGACTCCAGTAAAGCAGTCGCATCATCCGAAAAGTCAGGCACTTCAGGTATTTCAGAATGACGAGCCAGAGTTTGCAGCCATCGAACCTCGACTAATACTCGATGATAGATCAGTCCGTATTCACTAAATATAGGTCTGAGTAATTCAGTTTTTTGAGCGTAACGTCCATCGATTGGCGAGATCGCACTTAATTGGCTTAAAAGCATAGTAATAATCGCGGTTAACGTGAAAAGAGCATTATTTTACATGATATTGGTTCAGTTCAAACGGGTTTAAGAGGGTAAGGCGGTGTAGTGGAGTGTTTTCTTACTGATTGACATTATTCTGGCTAAAACCGTCATTTTTGAAGATGAGTTTTTGGCTGATTCGTCTTGATTTTTAGAACTAACAATTTCATCTTTTAAACACCTTAATTCGCGTAATTCGTCTGCAAGATATTCTAACAAAGACTTCTTTTTAGTTTTCTTTGCTTGGGTAATTTAATCGGTTAATTACGCCATAAACTTTGTATAAGAAGCCTTATTAGGATGATTATTCAATAATTCGATTAAATCAACGTGTCCCAATTCACTGTTAAAAACCCATTTGTCGTAGGAGCGATGAATAGCCAAAAGTATGCAAATTAACGAAAACAGGCAGAGTCCAATTAACCCATTCAAGAAATTATTTGATAGCTCAAAAGTTGTCGAAAAAAACCCAGCGTAAGTCATAATAAAACTGACCAATACTAAAGGCACTGTGATAAAGAGCCACTTCCAAGCCACTTTAAGTTAACTTATGGGAAGAGGGCTCAAATGGGTAATATCAATGCGGAACTTAATTTTTCGTTGATGCATATTCTTGATTAAACGATAACAATGGAAGCCATTGAATAGAGTCAGTTTATTGTAGAACCCTTGTATTTTACTGGATTGTTCGAACTCAAAATCAATTTCCGTCAGAACGACTTGTTAATCGTCTGTAAACAGCGTGATTTCTTCTTTTGTGCTTGCATCAATTTTTTTCATTTTTCCTGAGTTATATCCAGCCTGTCAAAAGCATCAAAGCATGATGAAACAG
>Ga0115001_10000726_pt1 | contig 24674 bp, 25 predicted proteins | sample ArcticOcean_MG_C_12_FD_89869 | JGI IMG/M metagenome (GOLD analysis project Ga0115001, IMG submission 89869) | Marine microbial communities from western Arctic Ocean - ArcticOcean_MG_CB8_130 | ecosystem: Environmental > Aquatic > Marine > Oceanic | place: Arctic Ocean: Canada Basin | collected... | reverse complement strand
GGGATTAGGTAATTAACGATTTTATATTTAGCCCGAGATATTTAATTACACCCCCCATTCTGTTGAAAATTCTGTTTCTATCGCTTCATCTGAAGAAGCTTGTGAAGAATCTGTTTGTGTTTGACTATAAACTTTTTATCCAATTTCAATCATAGAGTTTTCAATCTTCTCGTTGAAACTTTTTATTGCGTCATAGTCTTCTTTTATTAGAGCTGTCTCCAATTCTTTAATCAGTAATTCTATTGATTCTCATCCTCGGAAGAAAAAATTAAACTAAGAACTGTAGCCCAATGTCTAAACATCACTAATATTTTTAATAAAATTTTCTATACTCTCAGTAGAACTATAACACCTCTGTTTTATTTTCGTAGGCAAGGTTTTCCACACATTTAATTTCTCTCTAACTACACTTTATACAACAACTTGAACTAATTAAACTGTCGACTAAAGTGTAGTTAACTGATTAATATTACCCAACAGTAACCCAATCAACATCAACGTTCTCAAGAATAATTGATGAGTTGTAAATTTGTAGGATAATAACTAAGAATACCAAAAATAAAGCCATAAAAACACCCATTACTGGTGTGGTACCCCACCCTGGAGCCACTTTACCATATTCAGAATTAAGTGGTCTTAATATTTCTCCTAATCTCGTTCTTAATGCCATAATTTTAACTTAAAGAGATATTTAATATTACTATTTTAGTAATGCTACTCATAATATATATTATAAGCAAACTTTTGTTTTTTATTACATTTTGTTAAATAACTAATTTTTATTATGGAAACTGCAACAATATTAAGTATATTTATCTCAGGGCTACTTCTTGGTATTACAGGTTATTCTGTTTTTACTGCTTTTGGCCCTGCAGCAAAAGGGTTACGTGATCCATTCGAAGAGCACGAGGACTAAAAAGTCCTATACCTTACTACCAGCTAACTTATACAATGCGAATTTAATTTATTCTTGTTTATAAAAAATCATTTACCAGGGTAAATGATTTTTTATTGTTAATAAGTATTACTTTTTAACGATTCTTGGTGGATCTCTAAAGAAAATAGCGAAAAAAATCACAACTAGAGTTCCGATCAGTAAGAAACTATATACTATTGCTTCCATGTCTTAATCTAACTAATATAAAGAATAAATTTACGTTCGGCTTAATTATACTATACCTGTTTTCTTAGTTGACTTATCACCAAGTTTTTGGAAAGCACCAAATTCAACTTGCTCAATAACCTCAGTACCAATACCGGCAAAAACATCTCTAAATAGAGTACGTCCACCATGCCATAAGTGACCTAAGAAGAATAGAAGTGCAAAGTTAGCGTGCCCAAAAGTATACCAACCTCTTGGACTACTTCTAAATACACCGTCTGACTCTAGCGTTGTTCTATCAAATTCAAAAACCTCACCTAATTGAGCCTTTCTAGCATATTTCTTAACAGTGGGTGCATCAGTAAACACTTGTCCGTTAAGTTTACCACCATAGAAGTTTGTACTTACCCCTACTTGTTCGATACTATACTTAGATTCAGCACGTCTAAATGGAATATCTGCACGAACAATACCATCTTTATCTACTAAAATTACTGGGAAAGTTTCGAAGAATGCAGGCATTCTACGAACTGTTAGTTCACGACCTTCTTTATCCTGGAAAACAGGGTGTCCTAACCATGCTTCAGCAATACCATCTCCTTTGTTCATAGGACCCGCACGGAATAGACCACCTTTTGCAGGGTTGTTTCCAATATAGTCATAGAATGCTAGTTTATCTGGAATTCTTGACCATGCCTGACTTAATGAAAGCCCTTCACTAAGGGATGCTTCAACACGTCTTTCAATTTCTTGTTGGAAGTATCCACTATCCCATTGGTAACGAGTAGGACCAAATAACTCAATTGGCGTAGTAGCTGCACCATACCACATAGTACCAGAAGTAATAAATGCTGCAAAGAAAACTGCCGAAATACTACTAGATAGCACCGTTTCAATGTTACCCATACGAAGCGCACGGTAAAGTCGTTGTGGTGGTCTAATTGTTAAGTGAAAAACACCAGCAAGAATACCTAAAATACCTGCTGCGATGTGGTGAGAAGCAATACCACCAGGGTTAAATGGGTTAAACCCTTCAGCTCCCCATGCTGGAGCTACCGCTTGTACACGGCCTGTTATACCATAAGCATCTGAAACCCATATACCAGGACCAAAAGTACCTGTAACGTGGAAAGCACCAAAACCAAAACACAGTAAACTTGATAAGAACAGGTGAATTCCAAAAATTTTAGGCAAATCCAATGCAGGTTCACCTGTACGTGGATCTCTAAAAAGCTCTAGATCCCAGTAAACCCAGTGCCAAATAGCAGCTAGGAAACATAATCCTGATAAAACAATGTGAGTTAATGCAACACCTTCGAAACTCCAAATACCTGGATTTGAAACACTTTCACCAGTTATGCTCCAACCACCCCATGAATCTGTTACTCCGAGACGAGCCATGAAAGGCATTACAAACATTCCTTGTCGCCACATTGGATTTAAAACAGGGTCTGACGGGTCAAAAACAGCAAGCTCGTATAAAGCCATCGAACCTGCCCAACCAGCAACAAGTGATGTGTGCATTAAGTGTACAGCAATTAAACGACCCGGGTCGTTTAAGACAACTGTATGAACACGATACCAAGGTAGTGCCATTTATCTTTTTCCTCCTGTAGAAAAATTTTTGACTTTCTTACAAGTTTATTATAAGGTGCATTTATTTATTCGTATAATTTTGACGTACGAATAGTTCATAAAATACGCCCTTAATGAGAATTATATAATGAAATCGCCAAAATTTTGTTTTTTAACTATCTAAATTAAATTAAAAAAATTAAGCTTTTATTATAATAGATTTTTTATTTAAGAAGGTGAAAATATCCAGTGAGTAGAAAATGCCTCTTTGAACCACCGTAAATTAATTTTTCATCTCTATTAGCTCTTTTACGTTATAAAGGTTAAACGTTGCAAAATTATGAGTTTTCCTGTTACAAAAATAGCTTGGGAGCATCTTCCCTAGATTCTATTTGAGATGTTTCTAAAAGCCAATCAGGATATCGTTCTCCACTTTTACAGAATAAAGAACTAATGTAAATAGCGCTAGAACTTACTGTCTTCTGACAAAAATACAATAGTGTTGATCCAGCTTGTTCAGACTGGGTCTTACGGATTCTTCTGAATAGACGAATGGGCAGAAACGCTGCGGACTTTCGCAGCGTTTTATTTGTTTGCTTTTACGGGTCAAAAAGTTTGCCTAGCGAGATTATAGACAGGACTGACATTCTTGATAAGCAGTGTGTTGAAATAGCAACTGGTTAATTTACTAGATTACACAAGCTTTTAATTTGAAGTTCCGTGGGTGTAGCTGGTGTGTCTATATCTTATAAACCTTCTTGAAAAAGTAAACGACCACGTAACAAAATTTAAACTAAATTAATTATATGCCCATTTTAAACGATGGCGCAAAAACACTGGTGCCTATAATAACCCCTTAATTGGTATTGGGAGTGCGGCCGTTAAGCTAGGCGCAATGACCTGCACAAAGTCTCCTAGTTGTTTTACATGCGTAATTGGGATAATTGTTGAAGAATAGCCGCCCCATGGTATAGGTCAGTGATAAATAAATAAAAAAGGTACCAACGATTGGTCGTATCACTTATAAGTCATTAGTAGAGTTTTTAGCAGTATATTATTCTTAATTAGAGTTATCTTTAGTTTGCAATGCCTTGTAATTTCGTTCCTATACCTTTGTTAACTTTTCGTGCAAAACTTAGTATTGATTAAATTAAGTAAAATTATTCTTTAAATCTGCATAAAATAAGGGTTTAACGATGTTTTCAGACAAATTTTGAGCAGTTAAGCCTCTCCAATGGATACACATATACTATTAGTTATAGAATGTGTCGTATACCCCCAAACCCTCCTCGGTTTATCCTCGAAGGAAAAAGTGTTCTTCACCCCCTTTAAATACGAATTTTCCTGCTATAGCTGAATTTACACTCTTCTATGTTCTATCGTCTAATTTCTAAGCTTTCTAGGGTCTAATACAATTGTTGGATGGAGGGCCTTGTTACTTGAATCCTTCCAAATAACGTTCTTCGTTAAAAAGATTCTTAAATAAAGGAATCATCTCTGTACTCCCATCAAACATCTTTTTAACATTAACCCGACTGATACCTAACTCTTTCATTTGCCTTTCAAATGAATCGTTATCAAAATTTACAATACCCCTCGTTATATTTTTTACTTGCTGGGTGGTTAGAACTTTTATATTCTGAACGGTGGGTCATTTGTTGTGTTTATAATCTGTATCCCAGCTTAATTTTACTTGGGCTACAGCATCGACCGCTTTTTCTGAGTTATGTCTATCGAATTTTGGCTCGTCTACCAATACCAGTTTATTTTTACCTCCTACCCGATAAGTTTCAAATGTAGCGACAAAACGTGTTCTTTCAACAATTATAAGATTTCTATGTTTGCTATAGTTACAATTGACGTAAAGGTAATTGCAATTACCTTTACGAATTGAATTTGCATTTTAAATTTTATGGACAATGATCGTTTTCATTCATTACTCGCTCCACTCTCGCGAAAATATCAAGAAAGTAAAGCCAAGTACAGGTAAGAGTTTACACGGCTTTAATAGCTACTTCAAAAGGCGACACGCTAATCCTAAAAAGATTGCTAAAATCGGATTAATAGGTGACGCGCCCTGTAAGCTCCAAGGATATAAACTGTGCAGGATAAACTACCTGATACACACTTCCAGCCTTTTGTATGCCACCCAACACCCTCCTGGTAGAGGGCTGGCTCCAACAACGCAGCCATAAGTTCCTGCGAGTGCTAATGGAGCCCCTATTTAGGTGTTGACCCAGTCAGAACCAGGTACCATACAAGACGCTAGCTAAGTGCTTTCCTGAATAGCTGGAGCTAAGATGAGACTAATAGTCATGTTTCCTTGAAAACCAGACAGTTCGTTTATTGGAGGTACATTTACACTTGGTATTTTATCAACTACCATGCTTAAGGAAGGTGTCAATAACATCGTTAAAATAATTCCAAAAATAACGTTACGAGTTATTGGTTTTAACGTTTTTATAATTGATTTTACTTTTTGAAAATCCTTACCAACTGTCTCTGAAACCTCTTCCACGGCATTCCAAATTCGATCACATTTGCGTAATTTTTTTTATCATTTATTCTAAAACCTCCTCTTAAAATTTAGTCATTACGTCCACGAAGAAAGCCAACTAACGGTTAATTTTAACATAGCCATTAGCTATTTAGTTTATATGTACATAGTAATAACTATATCTTAATTATGTCAAGTTATTTGAGTTCATCAAATAAATTCAATAATTTTTCAAAACGTTTTTATCTTATAATTTATGTATAATTAAGTTAGCATCTTTATTTTACCTTTGGTATTATTGATGTACACAGTATATTAATTACTAATATTTAACTAATGTTTACCTTAAAAATTCTGGTTTATACGGTTGTAATTTTCTTCGTATCTCTATTTACATTCGGTTTCCTTTCTAACGATCCGTCAAGAAACCCTAATAGAAAAGATTTAGAGTAAAATTAAAAACACTATTGGAACTTAGAATATTAAACGCTAATTTCCAGTTGTGTTTTTATTATGTATGAAAATAAATGTTACATTAATTTCATACAAGCCAGTGTTTTATAATTTATTACTGATTTATTTAGGAAGATCGTTTGACCTGAATCCTTGCAGCTTCGGATATTACAGGTATAGTTGGATAGCGCCCGTAAGCGATTAAAATCGAAGAATACCCAATTAAAATTAAAACGCCTAAAAAAACAAAATTTTTTATTGCCAAACCAATAGTACTTTCACGTATAAAAACAGGAATAAAAACTTCTAGTATTTGTCCTGTGCAAGAGCAGACTATAGATAATAATATTGCTTGTATGACGTTAAACCGAACATACTTTGTTAATGCTATAGAACCCTTTGAACAAATAAAGAAAATACCAACCATTAATGCAAAAGCAAAATAAGGGTTTCTTTGGTAAATTTCTATTGAGGGATTAATATGCCTCATGTAAAAAGTTTGCACTGCTAAATTTTCTGTATTAAAAACAACCTTTTTTGCAAAATATTGAGATATTTCGAAAAAAGGAAATACATATGAAATAATCCCAATACTTCTTTCACATATTTTAGTAAGCAATTCTTTTATGCGACTTTCGTTATTCATATATCCAATGTGTTAAAACAGTTTAATACCAATGGTTTAGTTATGTAATTTTACGTTTTAAGCGTGCGGATTTACCTGTTCTTTGACGAAGATAATATAGTTTACCTCGTCGTATTTTAGACTTTGAAATTATTTTAATAGATTTTATCCAAGGCGAATTTACGATAAATACTTTTTCTATCCCACCACCTTGAAACATTTTTCTTACAGTGATAGTAGAATCCGCTAATTTTGCGTTTAGGTGTTTTGAAATAATTACCCCTTCATAAGCTTGTATACGCTCTTTTTCTTTTTTTTCGCCTTCTGCAACTTCCTTTGGTAATTCAAGAAAAATTGTTACCACAATCGTATCACCTAATTCTAAGTTTGGAACATCTGATTTTAGGTAAGTATTACTAAGTTTTACATTAATATTTCCTAATGCTTCCATGTAATATTAATTTTGATAATTTTATTTTTGCCACACGCTTCAACTATATTAGTTACCATAAATTTTTTGACATGTAAAGGTTATATTTTAGTAAAGTCAAAAATTAGCGATACTTTGATGCATTCGCTACGTTTCCAGATTCTGACCATTCTTGGAGTATTTTTAATTCTTTACTTTTTGTTTTTGCGAGTGGAACTAAACTTTGTATAGAATATATTATATCTTCTGTTGTGAACTCTCTTTTTTGATTAAAACCTAAACGCATTGATTCAATAACAACCTGTTCAATTTCGGCACCAGAAAAATCTGTGCTTAAATCACTTAACAAACTTACTTGAAAAATTTCTATCTTGCCAGGTCTATATTTGTTCAGATGGACACTAAATATAGAATTACGCTCTTCTTTATTTGGTAAGCCGAGAAAAAAAACTTCGTCAAAACGACCTTTACGTATTATTTCCGGTGGGATCGCCTCAATATTGTTTGCTGTAGAAACAACAAAAACTGGTGATGTTTTTTCTGATAACCAAGTAATAAATGTTGCAAGGACACGACTTGTTGTACCGCTATCCCCACTGCCTTGAGCTCCAGCAAATGCTTTATCAATTTCATCTACCCATAAGACACATGGCGATAAGGCTTCTGCTACATCAATCATCTTTCTAACACGCGATTCGGATTGCCCGACAAGAGAAGCAAATAATCGACCAAAGTCTAGTCGTAATAAAGGTAAATTCCATTCGTTTGCTATAATTTTTGCTGCAATTGATTTTCCTGTACCTTGGACACCAACTAAAAGTAAACCTTTTGGATATGGTAAACCGTAATCTAAGGCTGCTTGTGAGAAAGCCTCAGAACGAAGTTTCACCCATGATTTAAAGTTATCAAGACCTCCTAAGTCTTCAATTTTTTTATCGGCGGTGCAAAATTCGAGTAATTGTGTTTGTTGTATAATTTGTTTTTTTTCTTCCAATATAACTGTTGGGCTTGCAACACTTATTTCACCATACTGTGCAATAACTTTTGACAATACGCGTCTAATTCTTTCAAGTGATAATCCCTGGCATGCCATTGCAATATTAAAAAGAATGTCATCTGATATCTCTTGTTGTAATGAGGTCATTAGACGATTAAGTTCATCTAAAATTTCATTATAGGATGGTAAAGGAAATTCAATTAGTGTTATGTATTCGCGTAAAGTATCTGGAATATTTACTTCCGAAGAGACAATTACAATGTTTTTTGGTTGCGTTTTTAACGTTTTACTTAAATTTTTAAGTTTTCTTATTATTGATAAATCTTTTAAAAAATTATCGTAATCCTTTAAAATAAAGATGGAAGCAGTTTCTGAGGTTAATTTTTCAACTAGCTCTAAAGCTTCTAAGGGATTTTTTAATGCGAACCCTGTGTCATTAGGATTTCCTTGATATCCGTCAATAAAGTCCCATGAATAAAAAGTTCTTGAAACATACTTTTTTACGCAGTAGCGAATAATGTATTCAACTCGTTCCTCTTCATATGTTGAAATATAAATTATTGGGTAGCGAGCTTTTAATAAGAGAATAAAGTCGTTTAAAAAACTCATTTTATAAGTATTATTCTTTGTTTTTTAAATTATTTAACCAACAGAACCTTCTAATTTAAGACTTAATAAGCGATCCGCTTCAGAAGCAAATTCTAACGGCAATTCGTTAAAAACTTCTTTACAAAAACCATTTACCATCAATGAGATTGCTTCTTCGGCACCAATTCCCCGTTGTAATAGATAAAACAATTGTTCTTCGGCAATTCGAGATGTAGAGGCTTCATGTTCAATTTTAGTATAACTGTTTTGAACTTCAATATATGGAAATGTGTTAGCACTGCAATTTTTTCCTATTAAGAGTGAATCACATTGCGAATAATTTTTTGTATTACAAGCTCTAGGTCCAATTTTTACTAGCCCTCGATAACTGTTTTTCGAGTTTCCTGTTGAAATTCCTTTAGATATGATACGACTTTTCGTGTTGGGTGCGAGGTGCACCATTTTTGTTCCGGTATCTGCTTGTTGGTAATTACTGGTTAATGCAACTGAGTAAAATTCACCAATTGTAGAATTGGAAGCCAGAATACAACTTGGATATTTCCAAGTTATTGCCGAGCCTGTTTCAACTTGAGTCCAAAAAATTCTACTTTTTTTACCTGCACAAAGTCCTCGTTTTGTTACGAAATTGTAAACACCTCCTTTACCATTTTCATCTCCAGCATACCAATTTTGAACGGTTGAATATTTTATTGTTGCATCATCAAGGGCAATTAACTCAACCACCGCAGCGTGAAGTTGATTACTACTAAATTGCGGGGCTGTGCAACCTTCCAGGTAATTTACTGCACTCCTTTCTTCGGCTATAATTAATGTTCTTTCGAATTGACCCGCTTCTTCATTATTTATTCGGAAATAAGTAGATAATTCTAATGGGCATTTGATATCTTTAGGTATATAACAAAATGATCCATCACTAAAAGTAGCAGAATTTAAAGCAGAAAAGAAATTATCGCCTACAGGGATAACACTTCCTATATATTTTTCGACTAAGGTTGGATATTTTTCAATTGCTTCTGTTATTGAACAAAAAATAACGCCGTACTTTTGTAATTGTTTTTTAAAGGTTGTCCCGATAGAAACACTATCAAATACGGCGTCAACAGCTACATTTGCAAGAAGTTTTTGCTCATTAAGTGAAACTCCTAATTTTTCAAATGTCTTTAATAATTCAGGGTCGGCATTATCCAAGCTACCTAACTTTTCTTTTGTTTTTGGAATCGAATAGTACTGTATTTCCTGGTAATTTATTGGAGGAATCCTTAAGTAAGCCCAATCAGGGCTTTTCATTTTTTGCCATATAAAAAAAGACTTTTTTCGAAATTTTTTTAAAAATTCAGGTTCGTTTTTTTTCTCACTAATTTTATTAATTATCTCTAGACTGATTCCTTTTGGGAACTCTTCCGTCTCTATATCTGTTCTAAAGCCAAATTTATATGGGCTTGCGACAATATCACCCAAAACAATTGTATCTGATTCGTATATTTGTTTTTCGACCATTGTTTTATTATTGCAGTATAAATAAGTAATAGATTTAATTTAAATTGTATCCGCTAATTATTTAAAGTAATTTTGTTAACCAAAGCTAATGTCAGTTACGCTAGAAAAAAAATCGATTAAGAAGTTTATAAACAGGAACCCAAGTATTGGAGAAAGGTCAATACTAAAAATTGCAGGTATTAGACCACGAAAAATTCGTAAATAAAGGTCCGTCATTTTTCCTAATGTAAGAAAGGGTTGGGTATAAATATTAATATTTGGGAACCATGTAATATAAATTCGAAGAGTCAGCAACGCGAGGTAAAATTTTAAGAACCCTGCTATTCCTGAGAAAAAAGTAAGAATGAAAACTTTCATTAATTTAGGTAATATAGTTTTTTAAGTTAATTGTTTAATTTAGTCTATTCAGTCTAAGTAAAAAACTTTTTGCTTAATGATATCATAAAAATTTTTCTTTTAAATAGCTAGTGAAGTGAGTAACTTTATTAGTTGACCTTGTTAGTTAATTAAGCAATAGACTAAAAAAAACCAAAATTACAATTGAATTACGCAAATCAAAAGCTAGACCGCAAGCAGTAGCTTAAAAAAAGAGACCCTCATACGAGAGGATCTCTTTTTTTACATTTTATAATTGTGATGATTTTTAAGATTCTACTAAAATTTCAAATTTTGTCGATGCGTCACCTAAAAGAACTTTTACTTTTCCATCTTCATCAACATCTACCACAGCAGTATCACCTGCCATAATTTTTTCTGAAAGAACTTCTTCTGCCAGACTATCTTCTAATAATCTCATTACGGCTCGTCGAAGTGGACGTGCACCGTAAACAGGATTATAACCTTCATCAATTAGAAGCGTTTTGAACCTATCGGTAACTTCTAGTTGTATACCTTTAATTGAAAGTCGATCAAAAACTTCTTTAAGCATAATTTCAGCAATTTGACCAACTTCATCTTTTGTTAATTGACGGAAAACAATAATTTCATCCAGACGGTTTAAAAATTCTGGTCGGAAATACTGTTTTAATTCTTCATTAATTAACGACTTAATACGGGTGTAATGTGAGTCTGATTGATCCTCAGATAGTTCAAAACCTATGCCACCGCCACCTTTAGAAATAACTTTCGACCCAATATTCGAAGTCATTATTAAAAGTGTGTTCTTAAAGTTAATAATTCGACCTTGCGAATCTGTTAAACGACCATCTTCAAAAATTTGTAGCATTAAGTTAAAAACATCTGGGTGTGCCTTCTCGACTTCATCAAAAAGTACTACAGTATATGGTCTACGGCGAACTGCTTCTGTAAGTTGACCACCTTCGTTATAACCAACGTAACCAGGCGGTGAACCAATAAGTTTAGAAACGGTATGTCTTTCCATATATTCTGACATGTCTAACCTAACCATTGCTTCTTCAGACCCGAAGAAGTATGTTGCTAAAGCCTTCGTTAACTCTGTTTTTCCTACACCTGTTGGCCCTGAAAAAATGAAACTTGCTATCGGTCTGTTAGGACTTTTTAGTCCAACTCGAGCTCTTCTTATTGCTCGCGATACAGCTACAACTGCTTCGTCTTGTCCTATAATTCGACTGTGTAAAGTTTCTTCCATTTGAAGAAGCTTTTCTGACTCGCTTTTCGTTAATTTATTAACTGGAATACTTGTCCAAGCTGCAACAATTTGTGCTATATCCTCTTCGGTAACTACAGGTGTTTGGTCCTCAGTCGTAACAGTTTTGTTTTTTTCTTTTGCCATGGTTTTTATTTGTATCTTGATCTCTATTTCACGATCGCGCAAATCCCAAGCTTTTTCAAAATCTTGGCCACGGACTGCTTCATCTTTTAACTTTAATACTGTTCTTAACTCTTCATCTAGTCCTTTTGCCTCTGGTGGAAGCTGAGAATTTAACAATCTTACCCTTGATCCTGCCTCATCGATTAAATCGATCGCCTTATCTGGAAGAAAGCGATCTGCAATGTATTGGTCTGCAAATTTAGCTGCTGCTACCAGAGCTTGGTCAGAAATTGTTAACTTGTGGTGTTTCTCATAACGATCTCTTAAACCGTAAAGAATTTCTATAGTTTCATCAACTGAAGGCTCACCTACCATCACTGGTTGAAAACGTCTTTCAAGAGCAGCATCTTTTTCAATGTGTTTTCGGTATTCGTCTAAAGTTGTTGCTCCGATACATTGCAGTTCTCCACGAGAAAGTGCTGGCTTTAATATATTAGCAGCATCAATTGCTCCCTCAGCAGCACCGGCACCAACTAATGTATGGACTTCATCAATAACTAGAATAACGTTATCTGCTGTTCGAACTTCATCCATAATTTTTTTAAGGCGCTCTTCAAATTCACCGCGATATTTTGTTCCAGCAATTAGTAAACCTATGTCTAAAGCTACTACTTGTTTTTCATCTAATGTCTCTGGAATATCGCGATTAGCTATTCTCTGTGCTAATCCTTCAGCTATAGCAGTTTTACCTACTCCAGGTTCACCAATCAAAACTGGGTTGTTTTTTGTTCGACGACCTAATATTTGAATAACACGTTCAATCTCTTTTGCTCTGCCAACAACTGGATCAAGCTTACCTTCTGTAGCTTTGTCAGTTAAGTTTGTTCCAAACTCTTCTAGGGTTGGTGTTTTACTTCTAGGAGCACTTTTACCAGAAGTAATTTCAGCATTTTCACCTAAAGATTGAATTATGTAGCTTCGAACTTTTGATAGATCTACACCTAAATTTTCTAAAACTCTTGCAGCTACACCCTCACCTTCTCTTATTAATCCTAGTAAAAGATGCTCGGTGCCGATATAATTATGACCCAATTGACGCGCTTCCTCTAATGAAAGTTCAAGGACCCTTTTTGCACGAGGAGTAAAAGGTATCTCTACGGCGACAAAACCTGAACCTCGACCAATAATTTTTTCAACCTCAACACGCGCATCTTTTAAATTTACTCCCATTGATTTAAGTACTTTGGGACCTAGACCTGTACCCTCACCAAGAAGGCCTAATAAAATTTGCTCGGTGCCAACAAAATTATGGCCGAGTCTTCTTGCTTCTTCTTGCGCAAGCATGATAACCTTAATTGCTTTTTCCGTAAAGCGCTCAAACATTATCGTTTTGTAATGACTTTATCATTATCTTTGATATTAGAAATAATAACATAAAAATATAAAGCAAGGAAAGTAATATAAGTATTGAGTACTTAAAAAATGCAAAAGGTAATGAATGATAATTCAGTAGACTTTATAAAACCTGAAGAGTTATTGATCATTGTCAAATAGTTGACTCAACAATTTATCGAAGAGGCGATAAACGGATACGCCTTAAATGATGGTTATTGATTAAAACTTCATCAGTTTGCTGATACAATGGATATTTCTATTTTAAATGATTTAGTGGAATAATACCGTAAAGAATTAGAAACGCTCGACTAAACCACAAGCCCAGTTCATCTATATTACTAGGCTACGCTTAGTATTGATTAAATTAAGTAAAATTACATAAAAGACTTACTTATTTACGAATATTAAACATACTTTTCCATATTGAAAGGTATTGCAAAAATCAAAAAGTTCTCATAATTCTAAAATGTGAAAAAAGAGATCCTCATGTAAGAGGATCTCTTTTTTTAAGCTACTGCTTGTAGTCTAGCTTTTGATTTACGCAGTTCAATTGTAGCTTCGATTTTTTCTTTTTTAGTCTCTGCTTGATCAACTAATAAAGTTACTCGCTCTAACTCTTCTTGAGCTGTTGTTTTGTTGATAGCACTCGCTTCTTCAGCTCCGTTACAAAGAATTGTAACTTTGTTACCTTCAACTTCTGCAAAACCTTCCATTAAAACAATAGAAGTCCAATTACCATCGTTTTTTAATCTCATTACTCCAATATCAAGAGCAGTAAGAAGAGGTGCGTGATCTGTAAGAATACCAAGTTGTCCAGTACTACTAGGTAAAATAATTTCTTCAGCTGCTGCATCCCAAACAACTTTGTCTGGAGTAATTACACGAACGTTTAAACTCATAATACTATTTTAATTATCCTTTCATCTTCTCTGCTTTAGAAATTGCTTCTGCCATGTCACCTACTAGGTAGAATGATTGCTCTGGTAAATCATCATAATTACCATCAAGAATTTGGTTGAAGCCGGTAATTGTGTCTTGTAGAGCTACATATTTACCAGGTGAGCCTGTAAAGATTTCGGCTACAAAGAATGGCTGTGATAAGAAACGCTCTACTTTACGAGCTCTTGCAACTACTGCACGATCTTCTTCAGAGAGCTCATCAAGCCCTAAGATTGCAATAATATCTTGAAGTTCTTTGTAACGTTGAAGAGTTTCTTTTACACGTTGTGCTGTATTGTAGTGAACGTCTCCAATAATCGATACTTGAAGCATTGTTGAAGTTGAATCTAGAGGATCTACTGCTGGATAAATACCTTTTGATGCTAGACCACGTGATAATACAGTTGTTGCATCTAGGTGAGCAAATGTTGTGGCTGGAGCTGGGTCAGTTAAATCATCAGCTGGTACATATACTGCTTGAATTGATGTAATTGAACCTTCAGTTGTTGATGTAATACGTTCTTGTAGAACACCCATTTCTGTCGCTAGAGTTGGTTGGTAACCTACAGCAGATGGCATACGACCAAGTAATGCCGACACTTCTGCACCAGCTTGCACAAAACGGAAAATGTTATCAATAAACAGCAGAACGTCTTGCTTATTTACATCTCTGAAATACTCAGCCATTGTTAGAGCAGTAAGACCTACACGCATACGTGCTCCTGGAGGCTCGTTCATTTGTCCGTATACAAGTGCTACTTTTGAATCATCTAGTTTTTTTTCATTAATTACACCAGACTCTTTCATTTCACAATAAAGGTCGTTACCTTCACGTGTACGCTCACCAACACCACCGAAAACTGATACACCACCGTGTGCTTTTGCGATGTTATTAATAAGTTCCATGATAAGTACTGTCTTACCTACACCAGCACCACCGAATAAACCAATTTTACCTCCACGTCTGTATGGTGCCAGTAGATCTACTACTTTAATACCAGTTTCAAAAATCGACGGTTTAGTTTCTAATTCTGAAAACAGAGGAGCTGAACGGTGAATTGGTAGTGTTGAGCCTGCATCACAACTACCCATTTCATCTACTGGTACACCTAAAACGTTAAAAATACGTCCTAAAGTTGCAGTACCTACGGGTACAGAAATTGGGGCATCTGTATCGACTACTGATTGTCCTCTCTTTAATCCATCAGTAGTTGTCATTGAAACAGCACGAACTTTGTTGTTACCTAAAAGTTGTTGTACTTCACAAGTAACAGAGTCTTCACCCTCTCCTACAACAAGCGCGTTGTAAACCTTTGGAAGCTCACCGTTTGGAAATTCTACGTCCAGTACAGGACCAATAATCTGTGCAATAAATCCTGTTTTTGATGCAGTATCAACCATAACTTTTTTTTGACTTTTTGATTTTAGTTAATAGACATAATTTCGAAACCCTAAAATATACAAAAAATTTACAATTTAGGGTTTTAAATATCTAGCTTAGTATAAATTGTGGTATCAGGAAAGAATAGTTTTCTTTTTATCTAAACCCTACAGACGCTTGCCAAACAAAAGCTAATAGAAGGAAGAGTACCGGAATGGCAGGCATAATGTCAACTATAGGACGAAATGCTGTATACGGCTCAGGTAACGCTGACAGTAAGAAATTTACATTCATTTTAATGTTCACTTCATAAAATATAATTTAATAGCATTATATGACAATTTGTTAAAACAATACTATTATTTGTTTTTACAATTTTTAGTGTTAAGTAACTTTTTTTATCGTACGCCTTAAATTGAGCTATACAGTTTTTACCGTTAGCAAAAAATTCTAAAAATAATCGAAATATGTTATAAATAATTATAAGGAAATTCGTTATAGAAAAAATAGCTTTTTCTACGGCACGTGTTTTTATTTATCATTTTAATTTAAAAGGAGCGTTTTCATGGTTGGGATCGTCCAAGTATTTGTTTCTCTTCTTATCTTAGTATCTTTTGCTATGGTAGTTGCAGTACCTGTTATATTAGCAACTCCTGGTGAATGGGAAAAATCTCAAAGTATCGTTTGGAGTGGTGCTGGTGTTTGGTCAGCGCTAGTTATTTTAACAGGAATTTTTAACGTTGTTCCTGCATAAATCTAAATAAGATTTTTTATATAACTAATTATGAGATTATGAGTAAACTGTAGAACCCTTATCTAATAAGTTATTTTTCCCTCTGTGTCAGCAAAGAAAACCGTATCTTAAACCATCCAATTAATTTTTTAATTGGTTAAAGGGTAATTTTTTGCTGACACTATTTTACCTCAAGATACTTTTTAAATTAAACACTGAAGAACGGTAAAGTGTAAAAAACAGAGAAGTTTTATAATGAAGCACCTTGGGAATAAGGATCTCGTTTTATTGAAAGATTTTAATTTAAATTATTTACAAATAATAATTTTCTTGTATAATAATAACTATGGGATAAAAAAGCTGGTGTAGCTCAATTGGTAGAGCAACTGATTTGTAATCAGTCGGTTATGAGTTCAAGTCTCTTCACTAGCTATTTAGAAAAAAGTTTCTATGTCATTATTAAGCGAAAAGTTTTTTACTTAGACTGACTTAAAAACATACATTGCCTAAATTAATGAAAGTTTTCATTATTACTTTTTTCGCAGGAATAGCAGGGTTCTTAAAATTTTACCTCGCATTGCTGACTCTTCGAATTTATATTACATGGTTCCCAAATATTAATATTTATACCCAGTCCTTTCTTACATTTATTTTTGATTACAAATGTAGTAACACAAAACTATAAAGCATGAAAAGTAATGTTGGCTAATAATCTCGGGTCGAAGTTGCGAAAAATGTTACCTAGCCAGTCAGTTGTAAAAAGTCATATAAATTTTAGTTATGGCACCAGTAAAAAAAAGTGTTATAATGAAATGTGGTAATAATTTGTATATTTGACAATTTTCAAAAAATTATGACAGCATCTTTTCTACCACCGATTTTAACTCCAATTGTAACACTTGTATTTCCTGGTCTAGTTTTTGCCCTGTTTTTTGTTTTAATCGAACAAGAAGAAGTGGCATAAAAAATAAACAGGATCTTATAATTTAATAACCTTCTAAAATATTCAGGTTTATTAACGTTAAATGAGCTTGTTTTATTGTAAATAGCTTCTACATCATAGTTAGGTTAAGGATTCAATTAAGTTCTAAAAACACAATAAATCACAAATTTTTTAAACTAATGGATATACAATCTCTTTTAGACAACTTAATTTTCTTAAACTTATTACTAGTAACAATTATCTATTGGGCAAGCCTAATATATTCCGATTTTCGAATTTTAGCAAAAATAGGGATCCTTGGTAATTTGTTTACTAATCTACTCATTTTTGCGTTTCTAGGACTGCGTTGGTTGGATTATGGTTATTTTCCTTTGAGTAATTTGTACGAATCCTTATTATTTTTAGCTTGGGGTATTACCTGTATAACACTGATTATTGAAGATCGTTCACAAATTTCACTAATAGGATCCATAAGTACGCCTATAGCACTTTTTGTAACAGGGTTTGCTAGCCTTTCTTTGCCTGAAAGTATGCAAGCACCTGCACCTCTTGTTCCTGCATTAAAATCAAACTGGTTAATGATGCATGTAACGGTAATGATGCTAAGTTATGCCAGTTTAATTGTCGGGTCTTTATTGGGAATATTTTTCCTTGTACTTTCAACGGGTAATAAGAGGGGAAAATTTAGCTTAAAGGGCAATTCTTATGGACAATCCTTCTCTGACGCGACTTTAGAAACAGCTTTTTATAAAACAGATACCCTGGAAAACTATACGAATTTAGTTGTAGAAGATAGTCCTAAACCAACTCAAACGGATAATGGAAAAAGATTAAGCTTACTAGAAAGTGTCGATAACTTGAGCTATCGAACGATAAGTTTTGGTTTCCCAATGCTCACAATCGGCATTATTGCTGGTGCTGTATGGGCAAACGAAGCTTGGGGATCTTATTGGAGTTGGGACCCTAAAGAAACTTGGGCTTTAATAACGTGGTTGATTTTTGCTTCATATTTGCACGCTCGAATAACAAAATCCTGGCAGGGTGAGAAGCCAGCAATAATAGCTTCCTTTGGCTTTGTTATAGTTTGGATCTGTTATTTAGGAGTTAACTTTTTAGGTAAAGGACTTCACACTTATGGTCAGATTCTTTAAAACTTTAAAAAGAGTAAGTTAAAGGTCAGGCTTAAGAAATTAAACCTGGCCTTTTCGAAAAAGGTTTCTAAATATATAGCTCTCGACCTAACCGAATTGCAAATATAGCTGCAGTTAATGCTACCATTAAGGCAAGAAAAATTTGACCATCTGTAATCATAAACAGTATAATTATATGTTTTTATTTATTAACAAAATTAGAAAATTAACCCTTGATAAAAATTTATTTTTCCCTTTAATTAGATTGCATATTCTATTATTTGTCATTCAATTATAGTACTAACAAAAATATTATTACTTATGAAAGTAACCTTTTTTTTATTACCTATGATAATCAGCTAAAATTAAAGATTCTAACTACCAAGTTTGAAAGCATCTACGATTAGCCCATAAATAACACCAGTCTTGAGTGAATTAATTAAATTTAATAATTTAAAGCTAGTATAGTTAACACTTCTATTGAAATTAAATTTAGCCAAAGTAGTATAGAAGAACTTACTTATTATTTCTAAAGTGGCAACAACTAAAGCAGCACCAACAATTGCCCATTCACTAAACTCCCCTAATGTGGTATCTATGATACTAGACAACAAAAATCCTCCAAAAAAAGCTATCAGTCTTAAAATCATTCGTTTTTCTAAAAAAATTATAAAAAATAATCGAAGATGTAAACTAAGTTTTGTTATTTAACGTTCACTTGACAAATAAAACACAATAAACCAATATTTAATCTAAGACGTACATTAATAAAGAATTTATTTGAAAATATGTGTATCTATGGCTAAAAGTAAGGGTGCAAGAGTTCGTATTACTCTAGAACACAGATGTGAACAAGGAGTTTATCGTTATCATACAACAAAAAACCGACGAAACACAACAGATCGTTTAGAGTTAAAAAAATATTCTCCTGTAACAAAAAAACACGAAATTTTTAAAGAGATTAAGTAAATAAAAATTGAATGGCTGAACTAAACATAGAAACTGAAGCGAGCTTTGATATAACAACGATTAATTATAAGGATGTAAAAGCACTTAGCAAATTTATTAGCGATCAAGGAAAAATAATCCCTAGACGCGTTACGGGCCTAACTTCAAAAGAGCAAAAAAGGGTTGCCAAACTCGTTAAACGAGCTCGTATTGCTGCTTTATTACCTTTTGTAATAGGAAAGTGTTAGGAGAGAAGGTTTTAGATTGGTTTTATAAGTATAGCAGTTTACCGACAAGGGTTAAGAAACCTCTATATCTTTCCATAATTAAATATTATGGTAATTCTAATGAGGCTATGAAATTAATTAAATGATTTTATATATGCAATTTGAACCCGGGTCGAAACCCGGTCATGAGGATGAGTATAAACAAATTATAATAGTACCTTACGTTGATAATTCTTTCGAGTAGGATTTAAGTTTTATTGACGGGTTAGTAAAAACTCGTTTTCGATCTTTGTCGAGTGACCCATCTCAGCTGGAAGTAGGGAAAGTTCTCAATAAGTATATGATCATGCTTTGGTCACTAGAGGCCTATCCTGATTTAATAACTGGAAAAAATTCAGAAGATAGCTCTCAGATAAAAGAATTCGTGGAAAAAAAGTTGTCTGATTTTGCAAAGGCAGAAAATATATCTTTCTCGCCCGACATTTTTATGAAGGCCTTGAGAAAACCCTCTGAAGCTGGTATGCCCGAGTCAAATTTTGCCCAACGAGATTATATTATAGAACCTTTTAAGGTGAAAGTAATTAAAGACGAAGAAGTTGTATTAAGAAGGAAAAAAATCATTGATGGCTTAATTTCAGAAATAATATTAAATATTCACGTTACCGGCAAATAAATTATGCTATAATTATATTCAGAAAATATGAATATCTAAACTGAATAAGGTTTTTAATTATGACACCTTCACTAAGTGCTTTTCTAAGTAGTGTATTCTTAGCAGTTATTATTGTAATTATTCCAATATCACTAGCATTAGCTTTTGTTAGTAGCTCTGATAAGATTGTAAGAAATTAGTATTTCTAGAAAAAACAAAAACTGGATTTTTTGAAATCCAGTTTTTATTTTTTTTAGAAATTCATTTCAGCAGCTTGTACTTTTTCGAACTGCTTTTTCTTGATGACAAGTAAAATTTGCGCTAATGTAACTGTAAAGAAGAAAGCAATCATCCCCTTTACACGATTAGGATTTTGTAAAATAATTTCTGTTTCCGTTTGGCCAAAACCTCCAACATTCGGATCTAAAGTAAGTGGCTGGTCTACTTTAACAATATCATTAACCTTTACTGAAATATCTAAACCTGATGCAAGAGTCTGTGATACGGAGTTACCATCCGATTTTGCAATCGTAATGATCTTCTTACCTTTTTCTCCTACTTCAATAGAAGTAATTTGTCCTGTTGCAGTAGATGTAAATGCGTTATTGTTACTTTTTTCTCCACTAGGGTAAACTTGACCCCGGCCTCTGTTACCACCGACATAAATAGGATAGTTTAAAAAGTTAACATCTTTGTTCTGTGCAGGGTCAGGTGAAAGAACTGGGAAAACAATTTTTTGGTTCTTAGCACCATCGATCGGTCCAACAACAAGAATATTTGGTTTACTCTTACTATAAGGGGAAATAAAAACACCTTTGGTTTTTGCTTTTATTTCGTCAGAAAGTCGATCTTTAGGAGCTAATGTAAAACCCTCTGGTAAGATTACAACTGCACCAACGTTTAAAGGACCCCTTTTACCACTAGCAGTAACTTGTTTATTATTAAGGTCATAAGGTACGCTTACAACAGCTTCAAAAACACTATCAGGAAGTACTGCTTGAGGAACTTCAACCTCTGTAGGTTTTTGTGCTAGGTGACAATTAGCACAAACAATTCTCCCTGTCGCTTCCCTTGGACTTTCATATGCTTGCTGTGCAAAAACAGGGTACGCATATGAAACTTTTGGGTAAACTAAAATACTAGCAATACTTAAAATTAGTAGTGTTGACTTCAGTAAGTTAACAAAAAATTTCATTTCTTATATATAAATAAGCTTATACAATCTATATTATACACTATAAAATATGAGTTTATACTTAAGATCCTTTAAAATAAGTTTTTTGTATCCTAACCTTTGTATATTGTATAAGTAGTAATTAGATTGTTTGAATTAAATCTAGACAAATGATGCAAATGCGACTTATTATGTAAAGTAAATTCCTCAGTAGCTCAGGGGTAGAGCGATCGGCTGTTAACCGGTTTGTCGTAGGTTCAAATCCTACCTGGGGAGAGATAAGAAAATTAGATTGGGCTAAAATTTTTCGGCGGTAGGGTCATTGTTATTAGCACAGTCATAAATTTTAGACGCGCACGCAATTATTGCTATATGACAACAGCCCCTTTTTGTATATCTACCTTATAAATAAAATACGGCCCAATAATTTAACTATAATTTTAAAGCGGGTGACGTGATTCGAACACGCGACATCAACCTTGGCAAGGTTGCGCTCTACCCCTGAGCTACACCCGCATTTACATTTCAATGTTAACAAAAAAGTATACTTTTGTACACAAACTTAAAACTTAACATTTAAAATGACTAAGAAATTTAAAGACACTATCACAACACTAAATAGTAGTAATAATTTAGAGATCGTTGCAGAAACTTTTGTAGATGAAATTATTTTTAATGAGGATCTTTCCATGTCAGTTTTTTGTGATCTAAAATTTGAAAATTTTAAATTTTCCAAAATAGATTTTTCAGGAAGTTATTTCATTGATTGCAAATTTGAAAATTGTACGTTTGAAAAAATGGTCACGCGAAAATCTGAATTTACAAATTGTACATTTAAAAGCTGTAATCTGATAAACTCTAGTTTTTCTAAAGTAGAGTTTGACGAAAATATTTTTACAAATTGCCAATTTGTAAAAGTTAACTTGGGATGGAGTACTTTCCTTGATTGCACATTTAAAAAAACGAAATTTGAGCAAGTTGACTTCGAAGGTGCAACTCTTTCGAACTTAAAAATCAAAGATCTAATTGTTTTAAACTTAAATTTCACTGAGACTTTCCCAACCAAATTTTATAAATCAAATTCAAATGAATTTATTGAAGTTAAAAGTCAACCTAATTTCGAAAAAATTCTAAAAGATATGGTAGCGAAGTAACCCAAAGGGTTCTAAGAGATTCTACTGATTAAGATGAAACCAATAATAAATAAAATTTATTATTATAATTTCTAGTCGAATTATTTCGAATTTTATTAAGATTAAAAGATTTGTTGCGTATTTATCAACAATTCAAACCATAAGACAATTAAGGCTTGAATTGTTGATAAAGTTTGTTTTTTCGAATAGCCTCGTATTTGATAGAGTATCCTTTAAGTTGGAATAAACTGTTCGCTTCGCTCACTCCTTCATAATATTTTTTTAAAGATATTTTGCTTTCAGCTTGGTGTTGAAATCCTAATTTAATAATTTCTATCTTCTCTTGATCTGGGATTTGGCTTAGGGTGATGAAATTCTGCTCATTTGGGCCTTTTTCTGACTTCAAGGGTAGATTGTACTGTTGAGTTGTTTGATGGTTCTTAAAATGGATTCTAGAATCTTCTGAGAGACTCTTGAAACTAGCTTCTTGAGCTTGATGAAAGTTTGTGTCATTTTCTTGGAAAGATTTCTTCCGAAGAGAGCCCATATTCGAGTTAAGAGTATAATTATAATTCCCCTGCTGAGTAATTTTTATGTCGTTAGGGGCGTTTAAAGTGTCGCTGAGAAGATCTTTTGAATTCTGCTGTTCGCTTCGCTCACTCGCTTCTAACTGAATTAGTTTCTGTTGAAGAAAATTAACTTGGGAGCGTAGGGCGTCGTAAGACTTTTGAAGAGTTTGAATCTTTGCATCCAAAGCAGGACTCGAACCTGGTTGAGTAGGTTGTTTATCTTTAGTATTTGGGAATAAAAATTCTTGTAAAACTGATTTTTTATTTTGTCGAATGATGTTGTGTACTTTTTTCCAAAAAAAAAGGTTGAAGATTAGTTTTTAAAATTTCATAATTTTCTCCCATTTGCATGATTTCTAAAGCATAGAGAAAAAACCCACGTAGAGATCGTAGTTTGCGTTGTTTGGAATCTACTTCTTGAATCAAATCAATAGATTGATAAATAAAATCTAGCTGAATGGGTTGTTGTGCATAAAAGAAAAGATAATAGTTTTGATTGACTAGAAAATATGAGTAAGAAATATTTTGTTGTTTGAACTGATCGAAAATAGTCGAATTTTCAGGAAGCGAAGCGTCATGTGAGGACTTGTTCCGAACAGGGATTTGTTTTGTTTGAAAAAAGAAGATATTATTCATAAGGTCTTGTCTCTGTATATTTTTAAGCGTAATTAATCTTGTTTAATCTTGTAAAGGATATTGATTGAAGCTTGACTAAAGAGTTTAGGTAGGTAGCGTAAGGTATTTCATGCTTATTAAGTAACTACGCTTAGTTAGCATTATGTTAGAGTAGATAATCGTGTGTTGTTTAATATGTAAGTAGGATAAGAGTTTTAGAGTTAGCGTTATTTAAGCTTGTTTAAGAGTAATTGTATTAGTATGTAATTTTGGGGTTTACTAATAATCCACTTTTTGTAAGTCCACGAAAAATATTTTGAACCGCTCTACCTGTTATCATAGGGAAGTTTTTTTTATACATTCTCCGAAGAAATATCTCCTTATCTGTTGGATACAGTTTCTGTTTACCTCGAGCTACAAGCTGTGTAGTTTCTAAAATTACCATAAGCATTATTTACTATCCTCAGGATAAAAAAAGAGGCTTTTTTAAAAAATCAGTCATAATTTGATATGAAGAGCTGTCATTCAAGAGCCTTAACATTAATTTTACAGTCGTACGCTTTAAATTAAATACTACTTATAGGTAATATTGTAATGAAATTTGATCCCCAATACTAAAATAATACCTATTAACAGGATCTACCTGGGATGTTTTTAAGACCAAAAACAATTATCTTTTAAATCAAAAATAATCATGACTACAACTTTACAAAGACGCGAGAGCGCAAGCTTCTGGGAGCAATTCTGCGCATGGATTACTTCTACTGAGAACAGACTATACATCGGATGGTTCGGTTGTCTAATGTTCCCTACTCTACTAACTGCTATTTCAGTTTACATTATTGCTTTCATCGCAGCTCCTCCAGTAGATATCGATGGTATCCGTGAGCCTGTTGCTGGTTCTCTACTATACGGAAACAACATCATCTCTGGTGCAGTTGTACCAAGCTCTAACGCTATCGGTGTTCACTTCTACCCAATCTGGGAAGCTGCTTCAGTTGATGAGTGGCTTTACAACGGTGGTCCTTACCAAATGGTTTGTCAGCACTTCTTCATTGGTGTATGTGCTTACATCGGTCGTGAGTGGGAACTATCTTACCGTCTAGGTATGCGTCCATGGATCTGTGTTGCTTTCTCAGCTCCAGTAGCTGCAGCAGCTGCAGTATTCATCATCTACCCAATCGGTCAAGGTTCTTTCTCAGATGGTATGCCTCTAGGTATCTCTGGTACTTTCAACTTCATGCTTGTATTCCAAGCTGAGCACAACATCCTAATGCACCCATTCCACATGCTTGGTGTTGCTGGTGTATTCGGTGGT
>Ga0115001_10000722_pt1 | contig 24725 bp, 14 predicted proteins | sample ArcticOcean_MG_C_12_FD_89869 | JGI IMG/M metagenome (GOLD analysis project Ga0115001, IMG submission 89869) | Marine microbial communities from western Arctic Ocean - ArcticOcean_MG_CB8_130 | ecosystem: Environmental > Aquatic > Marine > Oceanic | place: Arctic Ocean: Canada Basin | collected... | reverse complement strand
CATATCGTGAAGAAGAAAGATGGGAGAGTGTGATTGATTCGTATTCATAGTAGGATTTGAGTTGTATGTATAATTAATAGAGTGTTAGTATGTGTATGATTAACGCGCGTACGGTATTATGTCAAAACCCCTAATAAATATAGATTTTTGCTGCACATTATTATTTAGGGGAAATTCAGAATTGCTGTTGGTCGTTATTATTATTTAAAACAATAACAACGAGCGCTCTTTAAAATCGATTAATCAAAAACACTACTACTAATCATAGACGCACGCACACAACAGACAATCTACTGCTGCTGCTGCTTCTAAATAATAATAATAATAGCAATGAGTGCGACAAAATCGACGATATATAGGTTAGAGATCTTCAATAACGTTCAACAACAACAACGACACTCTTCGGAAGATGATGACTTCAACGATAACAATAACAGAAATACGAATAGTAACAATCAACAACCGACGAGTTCGATAGCTATGCATGAAGGAGTGATCGTGGTAGTAGGGAGAGACAGTAAACAGTCGCACGTAGTCATCGATCACGTCTCCGTGTCAAGGAAACATGCGACGTTGAAGTTACTATACTCGAACGAAGCAGAGGCCTTTATTGAGATTACTGATTGCGCGAGCAAGGTCGGCACTAAGGTCGATGGGAAAGAGTTACAGAAGAACGAAACGAATTCGTATAGATTTGATGGAAAAAGTCGTAACACTATTAAAGTGAAGTTTGGGAGAATCGATTGTCAATTGAAACGAATTGAGGCGAATGAGGATACGGACGACGACGAAGATTGTGAAGAGAGCGCGACGGAGAGCGATACAGATACTGATGAAGATTTAGTCGCCGTCAATGACAATGACAATAATAGTAACGAAGAAGAAGGTGGGTGGAAAACAGTAATAAAAGCTACAGATTCGAAGAAGAAGAAGAAGAAAGAAAGAGGTGAAGTGAACGTGAACCAAGACGACGTCGAGGTCGAAACTGTAATCGATATGCAAATACTCAGACGCGACTCTGGTCATAAACAAATGAACGAAAACGACGACGACGACGACGACGAATACAAGAATATTGTAGACGACGGTGGAACAAGAAAATCATTCGCGAAAATAAAAAATGCTAAAACATTCGTGAAGCAACGAATTACGTTCAACGGCAAACTCACGAAAGTTCACGAATCGTCTCTATCGCCTTCATCGAAAAAACAACAACGTCCACTAAAGATTCCGTTTCCGTACGAAACCGAAGGTTGCGATACGTTACATCAGTTCGAAACAGCGAGAGATAGAGAATTAAAAGCAGAGAAGAGAGCGAAAGAGGTCATCGCGGAAGACTTGTTTGAAAACGTCATCGGCGAAGAAGAGATTGATAACGGCAAAAAGAAACGAGGAGGCGCTCCAAATGTTGCTGCGAGAAAACCAAGGAAAGCTGCTGCGAGATAGTAGTAGTAGTAGTAGTAGTAGTGCTTTCGTAGAATACTACTAATGACAATAGCAATTAGCAGAGCAATTAGCAGAGCAGAGTGACGAGAAATGAAACAACGTATCAAATAAGAGAGAAACACACAAAAACACAACTTTCTTATCCACATTTATTTGCGCTTTTTGTACGTCGAATATATCGTATAATAATGTTCGGCTTACAATCTATCACGAATACGATATCGTTCTCGGCGCGCTCGGAAATAACAATCCGTCGAGCGCGTTCGATTAAATCTTCTTCCTTTAAAGCTACAAAACTATCGCGAGAGCGCATCCAATCATCATCGTCGTCGTCGTCGATAGGACAACGATCTTTTATATCGGCCGATATAAAAGAGAAGAAGAATGATAAGAAAAAAAAGAAGAACTCAATCGATGACGTGTCATTAATAGCCTTAACGGCATGTACGACGATGACGATTATGAGCTGTCCAGAAGCATTCGCGCAACAGGAAGATCAACTTCCTAGCGCAATCGCTGCGTACGGGCATTACTTAGGATTATTGTTAATAGTCGGTTCCTTGACTGCGGAGAAGTGTTTGTTGAAAGCGAATTTGAAGGGCGACGAGTTAATGAAATTAGTCATCGCCGATTCAGTGTATGGCATTGCCGGGATCTTAGTTTTATATACTGGATATTTAAGGGTTACTGAGTACGGGAAAGGGTGGGAGTTCTATAGCCACGAGCCTATTTTTTGGTTCAAGATGTTCTTATTCGCCGTAATGGGGTCGTCGTCGTTGTTCGTGACGATAAAGACAATCACGGCGTTTGCCGAGAAACAGAAAAGTACGGATCCTGAGCAGACGTATATATCGGATAAGTTGGCAACTCGAATGGGGAAGGTACTTAATGGAGAATTATTGGCCGTTTTGGCTATTCCGCTCGCTGCGACGACTATGTCGAGAGGCGTCTGGTTTCAACAAGAAATGGACTGGCATTTAGGTGCGGCGCCCGTTGCGGTAGCGAGTGTTGGATTGGGCATCAAATATGTCAAAGAAGCACTTACGTGGACTGAAGATTAATGTCATTATTATTTATATATATATATTCCTACTTATTATTATTAAGATAATTTTAACGAAATAACGCAGATTTTTTCCCTCCGTTTTTCTTCTTCTTTTTGTTCCTCGTCTCGTTCTCCAACACAGGTTTCACTTCATCCTCTTTTTCCTTCTCTTCTTGTTTCCGTTTTCTCTTAGCATCGAGGAAGTTGTTCGTTTCGCTAATTTTAACAGAGCAATTTTCAAGCTTTCTCGTGAAAATGGCCACAAAAAATCCTTCGCAATCATCGCCCTCGAACGGGTTCACTCTAACTAATTTCTCGGCTTCTTTTTTGTTTCCCAAAACATCCGTGAATCCGCGTCTGGGCCATTTCGGTAAAGCGTATGAGAGTTGAAATCCGTTTTCTTTCGCTAAAGGCAAAACCTTTTTCACAACCTCTTCATTTTCTTCGCGATAAATCGAGCACGTGGAATACGATACTCGCAAAACGCTCGGGAAATTCAAGGCGTGCGAAAGCGCGTCGATTTGAAATTTCTGTAAATTCATGACGCGCTTCAACCGTATTTCTTCTTCTCCTTCGTCTTCTCCTTCTACTGCTGCTGCTGCTTTCGAATTCACTTTACCATTTTTTTCATCGCTTTTGGTTACTAAAATATTCTTATCATTAGTGAACGCTTCTTTCAAAGCGTATTCCATTAAAGCGTCTCCTCTATTTTGAGCCGTTCCTGAGCCAGAACAGCTTGGATCGAGTAAAATCGAACGCACGTTTTGATACTTTACATCGTTCACGTCGATATCAAGAAAGCTCTTCTTCTGAATGACCACTTTATTTGCACATCCATATGTATCAACCGTATCTCGCAATCTTTGAGCTCGTTTATAATCCTTTTCAAACGCGAAGACTTTACAGAATTGTTTTCGATCGAGCAACGAAGCGACTTGGGTAGTTTTGTTCCCCGGTGCCGCGCATGCATCGATCACGTCTGATTGTCTAATCACTCTAGAAATCTCTTTTTCTTCATCGCTATCATCCATCATCATCAGCGCATGCGCTGGCATACACGACGATTTGCCCTGTAAAACTAACTCTCCGTTTTTCACAATTTTCATCGCGCTAAGCTTTTTCCTGTCGCACGATTTTGGAAACTTTAAATACCCATCACCTAAATGTTCGCATATCTTAACTCCTCGAAACCCTCTCTCCTCGAGCTCTTTCGTAATAGCCATATTATCTTTAACCTTCATTTTATTAATTCTCGCAAACCTAGTCATCGGTTCTTCGTTCACGATTTTCCTAATTTTCTCCGGTAACATCTTCTCCACGAACTCTTTCGCCGTCTTCACGTCTTCCTTTTTCAACCTACGCAAGAGCTGGTTCTTGAACTCGCCAGTTTTCGCGATGATTTGCTTCTCTTGGTAATTCAATTGTACATCATCATCTTCGTTCGGTTTTATTGGTGTTCCGAATAAGAGTTCGTACGTGAGCACGAACGCCTCTGACGCCTTCAATGCGCTCTTTTTCCCCCTACTACTGCTCTTCCTGTTTTCTGACGGCTGGTTATCTTCGACTTCATCTGCTTCGTTGTCATCATCATCAATGAAATCATCATCATCATCAACGAAATCATCATCATCGACGTAGGACAATTTAACATCCTTAATCAACAATCTAATCAAAGGTAAGACCTTAATGGTCTCACAAACCACCGCATGCGTCGCGCTCTTGAACTGTACGAGTTTCCCTAAAGTTAAGGTTTTTATTGAGGAACCATTTTTCTTCTGTTTCGCTGATTTGAGCAATCGAGCGATTATTCGCGCCGCTTGCGAGCGAACGCGTCTGATTTGGAGGTATGGTAGTGGTTTTCTTGACCCAGGTTTGCCCATTATTATTTTATATCGATGACTGTTTTGTTCTGTTTTGTGAGTAAATCTGTTTTTGCAAAAGAGTATAAATAAAGAGCATCATTTCAGGGATCCCATCATTTCACGACAGACTCGAATGTCTTATTCGAGCACGTAATCTTCGCGTATCTCAAGCATCGCGGCAAAAATGCTTCCTTTGAATGGAGACTCATCGAAATCTCCTTCCTCTTTTTCTCCTTCTTCTTCTTCTAAAAGGCTTGTCATGCTATCGTTACTATTTTTTATCATACTTTTATCGTCGTATCCATGTTTCGCTCTTGAGCGTCTTGAGGCGATGTCTCGAGCTCTATCGATAATCGCTTTGATATCGATACCTGGAGGAAGTTTATTCACGCGCTTCAATATGGTCCCGAATTTATCAAAATTAGCATCTTTCGAGTTCTTTCTTGCGGCATCGATGATATCTGTGCGACATGTTAGTACAGAAGCGACTGCGACGGCTTCGAAGAAATCTTTGGTTTTTTCTTCTTTATTATTTGTGACACTGCCTTCGTTGAACCCGCTTACAATGAAAGCGTCCCATAACTGTAAGACGTCGTCGTAAGAGAACTCCCTTACATAGCAAAGTTTCAAATATCTCGGTAAAAACATTCTCGGCTCGATGTCAAATGAGTGAAAACATTCTTCGTCGGCGAAATACATCGCGCGCTTAAACCTTTCGCAATATTCATCGATGAACTCTGGAGAGTTATTGTTGCGATAATACTCTAAAACTCTCAAATGTTTATTCTGCACGAACGCGTTGAACGTCATGAAACAATCATGTTCGATGAATCTAACATCGAACAAATCATCGTTGGTTTCGCCTTCACAAACCGATACGTCTAAATCATCAACTTCTTCTTCTTCTTCTTCTTCTTCTTCTTCTTCGTCGTCCTCGTCAACGCCTTCCTCAACGCCTTCACCGTCAATACCTACGCTCGCTCTTCTCATAACACAAAACATAACTGCGATCAATTCGTGCAAGCCTTGCTTATACTCTTCGTTACTCTTCAATAAATAAACAGTCATCGCTCGAACCAAAACGTTCTGCACTTCCCTTCGTCTCCAAAATCCCCTACTCGCAGGACTTCCTTCACCTAACATCAATCTTCTCGTATCCATTGAAACTACTCTCGCGATATCTTTCGTTCTATAAATCGACTCGAAATCATGCCTCCGCATAATCGTAATCGGTGACTGCTCATTACCATCATCATCGTAATCGATCTTCGACGTGTTCTCTAATAAATACATTCTCCTTAATCGTTCGTAATCTTTTCTTTGGTCGTTAAGATTACTCACTAAATGTAAACTTTCGAACCAGGATCGTTTCCTTCTCCTCTGCCTCGCTTCTTCTGAATCAACGGCGCTCGCGTGGTTATCTTTGCTATCATTTTTCTTCGACGCGTTCATTTTTTATTTCGCGTCTGTCCTTAATAACACCCGTATTATTATTATTTTGAGTATTATATTACGAGTAGTAGTAGTAGTTGCCCAATAAATTCAAAATATACCAATGGCGTCATTATTAGTATTAGTATACTAAGTCTGTAACATATAAAAATGTATAACGCAGCAGCAAACAATAATCAACAAAACGATCATCGACGAAACAATCGACGACGAATAATCAAGGTCTTGAACGTTGCCGAGAAACCATCCGTCGCGAAAGAGGTCTCGCGTCAGCTCTCCAATAATTCCTATCAAACCTCGAAAGGGAAATCGAAGTATAACAACCTCTTCAAGTTCCCTTTTCAGGTCAACGGAACAATGTGCGACATGACGTTCACTTCAGTCACTGGACATTTAATGAACTACGAATTCGATCAAGAACGCTATAGGTCGTGGAATCGCTCGAATGCGAGGGATTTATTCCAAATCGCGACCGTTTCGAAGGCGGTTTCGAAGGATAAGAACGACGTGAAAGTGAACCTGGAAGAAGAGGCGAAGAAAAGCGAGTGGTTGATCCTATGGCTCGATTGCGACCGAGAGGGAGAGAACATCGCGATGGAGGTCGTGGATGTTTGCTCGAAAGCGAATAGGAGATTGAAAGTGTTTCGAGCGAGGTTTTCAGCGTTGAGTAGGCAAGACGTATGTCGCGCGCTCGAGAGGTTACAACCGCCGGATGAGTTAGCGAGTATCGCCGTCGACGCGAGGCAAGAGCTCGATTTGAGGTTAGGGAGCGCGTTTACCAGGTTTAATACGCTATGCTTGCAGAGGAATGGGGTTATTGAGAACAGGGGAGGAGGAGGAGGGAATAATAATAATAATAATGCGAGAAATAATGGGAGAAATGAACAACAACAAGAGAAAGGGGAGGTTATTAGTTACGGTCCGTGTCAATTTCCAACGCTCGGGTTCATCGTGCAAAGAAAATGGGACGTCGACGCGCACGTGCCGGAAAAATTCTGGACGATTTCGATATCGTTCAGAATGAACAATGATAATAATAATAATAATAATAATGGAGGCGAAGGAAGAGTCGTAGAGTTTAAATGGAATAGGCAGCGCGTTTTCGACAAAGCTTTTGCACTCGCGCTCTTCGAGCGCGTGCAAAACGCACCACATGCCACAGTCTTATCAACAAGAGGTCAAGAACAAAAGAGATACCCGCCACATCCCTTAAATACTTTAGAGATGCAGAAACGTTTAAACAGAACGTTAAGGATTTCACCAGAAAAAATCATGGCAATCGCCGAAGGTTTATATCAAAAAGGTTTCATTTCCTATCCGAGAACGGAGACGGATAAGTTTCCAGATTCATTTAATTTTGAAGAGAGCATTGCGATGTTTTACGAACACGGCACGTTCGGAGTATACGCTAGAGAGTTATTAGAAAACGGCGGTTTACGAAAACCGCCGGGGGGGAATCGCGACGACAAAGCTCACCCCCCCATTTACCCCGCAAAACTCGCTACTGTGCACGAATTACAGAACATGAACGTTAACGATAGACAAGTGTATGAGTTTATTTTACGACATTTTCTCGCGACTTGCTCGAAACCGGCAATTGGTTTTAGAACAACCGTCGAAGTCGATTGCGCCGGCGAAGGTTTCAAAGCGTATGGTTTAATGATTACAGATCGAGCGTATTTACGCATTTATGGACCTGGACCAATTTTACCAAACGGCCCTGGATTACAGCCGCATTACGATAATTGGTTCACTCAGGCAGAGCTCCCTGTGTTTGAAGACGGTGCACTGTTCCAGCCTTCAAATAGAAACTTGCGCGAGTCCGAGACGAGAAGCCCTGAGATGCTTTCCGAGGTTGATTTACTTACGTTGATGGAAAAAAATGGCATCGGCACGGACGCGACGCAGGCGCAGCATATCGAAAAAGTCGTCGGCGAAAGAGGATACGCTAAAAAAGTCGGCGATAACCGTCTAGTCCCAACAAACATCGGCGAAGCACTCGTTGCCGGGTACGACTCCTTACAACTAGGGTTCATGTGGCAACCAACGAACCGCGCCGAAACCGAAAAAGACGTCGATAACATCCACAAAGGCTTCGCCCAAAAAGAAGCCGTCGTTCATAAACACATCCTTCCCATGATTCGCGCTTTCGATAAGTGCATCGAAAACGAACGTGAATACATACGCGTCATTAAAAAATTCGTCGAACGCGGTCGTAACGTCGACGTCGAGCAAAGATACGGCCGCGGCAACGCTCGCGCTCAAAACGGAGAAGAGGACGATCGAGATTTCTTCCAAGACGAGGACGATATCGACCAAGCATTCTTTAACAACAACAACAACAACTGATGATGATGATGACTCGTGTAGAGTAGACCGTAGTTTAAATTAGTAGTGTTTAAATGAGATCACATACAACGCGTGAAGCATATTAGCAACAGCAGCAGAAGAAGAAGAAGCATTTTTTGAACACCCATGCAGAGACCATCATCAGCAGAGAGACATAAAAAGTCCATCTTTGTCGTCGTCATAATAACGAATAACGAATAACGAATAATACGTAATAATAATAACGAATAATAACGAATAACGAATAACACAACAGCTCGTTTCGTACAGTAAAGAGAGATGGTATCCGCGACGACGCGCTCGAGAAAACCAAAACCTACTACTACTACTGCTACTACTACTACTCTTGATGATGATAAGAAAACTGGCAATAAAAAGGATATAAAAATAAAAAAACATGAACGTGAACGTAAACATAAACATCAGGAGTTCGAATTCTTCGGCCCGAAAGGCGCTGTTTTGATCACAATCTTACTCCCATTCACGTGCTTCTTCCTCGTCAAAGCGTGCAACGAAGAGCACGGATGCGTCTCCCTATGGACGATTTTCGAGCACGAGTACGAGTTCCCGAAGAAGATGTTTCCTTTATTGAGCCTGAGATCTTTTCTTGTCCAAGTTGGATGGTTCGTTTGGTGCCTGATTTTACATCTTTCGATGCCGGGGACGAGGAAAGAGGGCGTTATTTTGAAGAACGGGGAAAGGTTGGAATATAAATTGAACGCGTTCAGGGTTTTAGTGGTCACCTCTGTCGTGATCTCTACGTTAACGTGGCTCGATTTGATCCAGTTAAGGGCTTTGCATGGAATGTTTTTGAGTATGTTGAGCGCCGGATGCGCTTTCGCGTTTGCGTTGACGACGTTTTTGTACGTCGCGAGTTTTAGGAAAGATAGAGGAAATGATGATGATGCTAGTAAGAAGAAAAAGAAGACGAAGAAGAATGATGATGATGATGATGATGAGAAAGAAGTAGGTTCTTCAGTACTTCTTGCGAATGGTGGGAATACTGGGAACGTCATTTATGATTGGTTCATCGGTCGCGAGTTAAATCCAAGGTTTTCAAGAAAGAGCACGTTCGATATCAAAGTCTTTTGCGAATTAACGCCAGGATTAATTGGTTGGTTGATTTTGAACTTTAGTTTCATGCACGAGCAGTTTTATAGATTAGGTTACGTCACGAAACCGATGATTTTAGTGAACATGTTCCAAACTGTATACGTCGTCGACGCGCTATGGAACGAAGCGGCGATTTTGACCACGATGGATGTGACCACGGACGGTTTCGGCTTCATGTTAGTCTTTGGTGATTTAGTATGGGTACCGTTCACGTATTCCTTACAATGTCGTTATATTGCCGAAAATGACGTGGAAATATCTACGGCCATGACCGTACTAATCCTCATGATCCAATGTATTGGCTATTACACGTTCAGGGCATCGAACGGACAAAAGAACTTGTTCCGAACGAACCCAAAATCACAAAAAGTGAAACATTTAAAATCGATCAAAACTCAACGCGGTACGAACTTACTCATCTCCGGTTGGTGGGGTATTGCGCGTCACATAAACTACTTCGGTGATTGGCTCATGGCCTGGGCCTGGTGTTTACCTTGCGGTTTCAAGCACGTCGCGCCCTATTTCTACGTCATTTATTTCGGTATCCTATTAGTGCACAGGGACCTGCGAGATTGCGAACAATGCGAGTTGAAGTACGGCGAGGATTGGAAGAAGTATTGCCGAATCGTTAAATATCGCATCATTCCTTACGTTTATTAACAATAATATTCTTTATAATACTGGTATGTATTATTTTACTTTCACGTTACCATCCGCTCTTCTTCTTCTTCGTCTTCTTCTTCTTGTCTTCTTCTTGTCTTCTTCTTCTTCTTCTTCTTTGTATTTATTTCCAATCACATCAGCAGCAATTATTAAAAAGCGCTTTATTATTGTTTGTTTGTTTGTTTGTTTGTTAAAAAAACATCTCAGCAGAGTTTGTCGTGATATAATAAGCACTGCCCGATTAATAATTAATTGATTAAAAAACGAAAATGAACGCATATTCGTTACGTGCTAAGACCTTACATGCCAGTAATCCTCAAAAATCGACCGATGCTCGTTTCAATACTAATAATAGCTACTTTAGAAGAAGATATGCGCGTTCGATCTCGAGTTTGGCTTCGTCCACAAAAGCGGCTTCTTCGAATAACGAAGAAAAACCTACAGAGCCAGGATCTACGGCGAAAGGTTTAGGGAAACAACTACCGATGAAAATGGACATCGACCAAATCATGAAATTGTTACCGCACAGATACCCATTTTTATTAGTCGATAGAGTGATCGAAATCGAACAAGGGTCGTACGCAATCGGGGTGAAGAACGTGACCATTAACGATAACTTCTTCCCAGGGCATTTCCCGCAGAGGCCGATAATGCCGGGCGTGTTAATGGTTGAGGCCATGGCGCAGGTTGGGGGTTTAATCATGCTCGAAGGAGGGGGCGGTGAAGGTTTGTTGTTTGATTTCGTGCTCGCGTTCGTGTTCGTTTCGTTCATCGATTCTAGTATTAAATGTTTTGCGCGCGTTTACGTTTTTGCGTTTTGAAAATGCCAGCTCAGCGTTGTCTAGCGAGAACGCGACGAGCGAAACGAGGTTAATCCGTTATTAATCGCCCTAAATTCATTTTCTACTGCGTATATGCGTAGGTGGTACACAGCAACAGTTCTTCTTTGCCGGCATTGATGGGGTTAAATTCCGTAGACCAGTCGTCCCAGGCGATCAGTTGGTCATGAAAGTCGTTTTAACTAAAATGAACAAACGCTTCGGCATCGCGAAGATGAAAGGGCAAGCGTTCGTTGGCGAAGAGTTAGCTTGCGAAGCTGAATTGACTTTGGCATTAGGTTCATAAGTAATCGTATTCATATATATATATATATGTATGTATTATGTGTGTGTGTGTGTGTGTGTGTAATTAAAAAATAAAATCTACAAAAGAGTATCATATCGTCGTGTTTCTGTTCATGTTTGCGCGCGCGTTCAAAAGATCTTTCTTCGCGTCTTCAAAAAAATTGCCTGCCGCCGTACGTCTGCTGATACTCTCCATACGGCGATAGATATTGAGGAATACCACCGTAATAAATCCCTAGCCCGAGATCGCCGTTATAATGAACATTACCGTCATTGATATTATTAATATTATTAACATTAATAGCGTTCGCGTAATACTCAAACGCCTGCTGTTGCTGTTGAAACTGTTGTTGTCGTTGCGGCGGCGGATACCGTTGGCCTGCCCCAAACGTATTCCCATACGCTCTGACTTCCTGCATCTCATGCGCACCATTGAACGCGCTCGCACCATCGCTCTCGCGCGTTATCCCACCCGTACCATCACCGTCGCTCTCGATGACGCATAAGTTCTCGCACTCGCCGCATATCACTAACATCGATTCCTTGAACACGCAGTCTTCGATCACGAGCTCGTTCAGGCCGATCAAAGCCGAGCACGTTTGACACCTGAACGCGCAGATCTTCCCTCGCTCCTGTTTCTCCTGCCTCTCTGTTCGATTACTCTCGAAACGATCGCAATCGTTCATTGGCAGATCTGGATCTCGATCGAAGTCTCGTAAGTAAACGTATTGACAGCTTCGTTCTCGACAGACTAACAAAGGGTTCTCTGCTGAGGAATATTCAACTCGCTCGAGGGCACATCTTGGACAACGCTGCTGAGTAAAACTGTGACGATTATCAGTGTCATCAGTATCAGCAGTATCAGCTCGCAGTTGTTGTTGTTGTTGTTGTTGTTTGCGTTGTTGTTGTTTGCGTTGAGTATTGTTTAATTGCATCTTCTTAAACTTCTTAAAAACTTCTTCTTCGTTTTTTGTGAATAAAATTTGTGAATATTTTTATTCGTTACCGGGCCCTAGTTTTCGTTGAAAAATACGTACAAAGACGAAGAAGGGAGCAGTCGAAAGAGCAGTATAGTCCAGAGCAGTAGTAATGCGTGTTTATTGTGTATCGAAACTTCTTAAACTTCTTCGTTTTTTGTGAATAAAATTTGTGAATATTTTTATTCACTTCTGTTTTCGTCGAAAAATACGAAACAGAGACGAAGAAGTAAGTAGTAAGTAGTACGTGTTTATGTGTGTGAGTGTATTGATGACTTCTAATGACAAATGTGAACGCGCGCGTGTTTCAGTAGAACTCGTGTAACCTTCGCACTCGTCGCCGTGTTCATACCATGTACGAAGGAGCGAAATCGAAACCGAGGGAAACGGAGTCCCAATCACGTTCGGAGAACTTACGCTTGAACTCGTCGAATTTCTCTTTATCGTGTAATTTCTTCTTTTGTTCAGCGAACGCTTTTCGAGAACAGTCTTTGATTGGATCGGAATCTAGAGCACATTTAGCGCATAGGACGATCGTGCGTTTAATGCATTCTGGTGGGTCGATCGGGTTCGCCGAGGAGTGCATTATTGCCGCGAGCGCGAGCGCGACTGCGTGGCGGTTTCTGATGGACTCGGAGTCTTGCGCGAGCTTTGCGATCGATTTTGCCGGTTTAATGAAGAGCACATCGAACGAAGCTTCGCAGTCGAGTGCGAATTTTTCTCTCCTTTTGCTCGATGAGAGAAACGCGAATAGGCTTTCTTGCGCGCATTCGCGAACTTCGACTTTTGAGTCTGCCAGTAAAGTAACTACGCAGTCTTGAAGCGCGTCGGTTTGTGCATCTTCGAGGACGAACATGTGTCTAAACGCAAACGCGGAAGCGAAGAGCGCGGATTGCTTTCGAGTTTTCCAATACGAAGACTTGGAAGAATCAATAATAGTTTGGATGATAACGTCCAAATTATTATTATTTCCTACGCCGCCGCTTTGGTAAAGAACCGAACGCAACGCGATTAAGACCGATTTCGCTTCGAGACCGAACTGAATGTCCGAAGTATTTTCTGCGCAAAGTAAAGTAGATCGTAACACTACTGGTAAAAAGTCTGCAATGGACATTACGTCGCCCATGAGAATCAAAAGTTTCGTAAAGGTGAAAACGCTTTCAAGAAACCTGCGCGCTTTCTTAACATCCTCAGAAGGTTCCGCGTCTCCATCAGCCATCGGATCGTTTTTGATATCGCCCTCGATGACCATTTCCGTTTGCGCATTGACACGAGGAGTGAGAGAATCTATAATAAAAGAATCGAGCGATTCTCTGATTTTTGCTTCGCTTTCGTTCATATCAACCGCGGTATTTCTGTGAGCATTTCGGTTTAAAGATACTAACTTTGCCGCAACGTGCGCACCGGAATTTCGAACGCCTTGCGAATCTGCAATGAAAGGCGAACTCGCAGATTCACCGTCAATATCTAGCAACTCTTCGATCATTTTTACTTTATACTCGACGTGCTCGCCGAGAGAATACCTCGCACTTTCTGCAATAAAGATTGAAATCGATTCAAGGCGTCTTATTTGCGACAGCATCGATGCCGACGTGAGAGGCAATTCTTCAATCATTTGCTCAAAAATCTGCGAAAAGTGCTCCGTATTACTGCGCTCTGCAATTGAAAACGCCAACGCGCGAAGCCAGGTTTCGCGAGAAATATCCGAAGTATTTCCACGCGTCTTGCGAACGAGTAAATCAGTAGCTTTTTTGTCGCATAAACGAACCGCAGCTGCGATTGCTTCCGCTCTCGCTGATAACGCAGTATTGTCCAAAACAGGCGTCGCGGCAATGGATTCGTTGATGCTAGCAGAAGCGGCAGTGAGATGCAGCGGTTTCTTTCTTCGGCTAGGTGATATAGAACCACCGTCTCGTTCGTTTGGTTTTTTCTTTGCCGAACCCGCAGATAATGATGTCGTTGTTGTCTCCGAACTAAGCGAAAGAGTATCGTGCGCATCGATGGATTCGATGATATCATCGACGGTTTTGCGCAACAAATTTGGTCTCGCTTTAAAAAGCATTTCCCATACCCTAGCAAAGACAGTAATAAACACGCCGGGTGTTGTATTAATACCTTCCATAGCCCTCGTATTCACTTGCGGGAAAGGAGCGGCCAGCTCGTTGGCCAGACCTGTTTAGTACAGAATAGAATAATGGTCAGCGTCATCACAAAATCAATGTCATACAAGAAATGAGAAAGAAAGAAAGGAAACAATTATGTTTTTGAACGTACCGTAAAGTGACTCGCCAGCTTGCGCAAGAATAGCCGATCTCGACTGATGCCCTCCACCTCTTTCGCCAATATCGCGATTATTATCTTCGCCTCTCGCCGTTGCAAAGGAAAATAACAACTTTTCCGATAACTCTTTCGCATTTTCAAAGTTCGCGTTAACGGCTTCGACGAGAAGCTTTTCATCGAAATTTGTAAATCTCGATATTAAAAGCAATCCACAAGCAGAAGGTATCCAAGTCGGACGGTGCTCGCTCGTTAAACCTTCGAGAAATACTTTCGTTGCGTTTCGAACTGATTTCTCAGAGCAATCAGAAACGAGTGTAAACATGAAAAATGTTATTGCCATGGACTGGAAGCTCCAATGCTTTGCGCGATCATCCGGTGGTTGAAAAATGAACTTTACTAAATCGTCCATCAGTTCTGTTGGCCCATCGACTGAATAGTTTAGCAAATCCATCGAGCGTCGAGAGAATCGAGCTGCAAAGTTTACAAACGCTTCCGATATCGCTTGTTGTGAAATTATCGTATCGTGAACACAACGCGCTCTTAAAAGCGCATACGCAAATTTCAACAAAGACTCCGAGGACGTTTGCGTAGTGGCTATTATAGAAGAGTTTGTTTTCAACACCTCGCATGCCGCGCGACACCTATCTTCGTTCTCTTCCGGAATCATGAGCGACTCTGCAGAAGCGTCAACAATCCTAGGCGCCTCTTTCTGATATCGCTCTAAATCAGTCTCGATGGCGCTTCTCGCCGCAGCACGAACGCTCACGTACGTATTATTTATTGCACACGAACGTAACGCGGCGAGTAAGCGCACGCAACTTGCGTTTTGCGCATTCTCTCTACAATATTCACCACTCGACTCTCGGAAATACACCGCTTGCGCTCTACGCCAATGATGCTTAATACGCGCATACTCATAAACTAGCCAACGAGGATATAATTCTGGAATTTTTTCTCCTAAGCAAACGTTTTTCTTCTTTCTCGAAGGGTGTGGCATCGTGAGATAGGACGCGTCTTCGATCCAAGAGCGCATTGCGGCTTTTGCGGCGTGATATGTAGAATTTGAAGGCGATAAAATCTCTTCTGCGACTCGTGCGACAATCGTCAACGTTACAGCGTCGTCCGATTCATGATTTTCGAGAGCAAGACTTAACGCATCGGCAGCGAGATGTCTCGTTTGCATGTCAAACACTAAAGATCCTGGCATCTCACCATGTATGGCCAAATCTTGAGAGTTTGAATCATCATTGAAATCCGGAATTCGCGCGGTTAAACCCGTTGCAACGGCGCCGATTTTAGCCGCTAACGATCGCACGCGATGACGACGGCAGTTGTAATCCTCCATGTCATTAATTGACGCAAATTGCCCAATACTACCGATTTTAGAAACTTTTGCAATCTCAGCGAGAGATTGTCGTTTTCTCATAATACTCCGCTCAGGTGACGAGCTTTCGAGAGTCGCAGTGAGTGCTCCGCCGCCGCTAATGTTCATCTGACTCGTGCTCTTCGGCGACATCGATAGGTTCGCGTCACTCGATACTCCTTCGTTAATATCCATGTTTTGAATTGCGTTAACGGCGCATCCTTCAAAGAGCTCGGACAATTCTAACGAAGCTTTTTGCAGAAATTCTTCAATTATTTCTCTCAAAATTGTATTCTTAATCTCGTGATCTTCTTCACTCGCCCAATTAAATGGCTTTGGTAAGCACAATTTCTTTCTCGATTCAATATCGGGCGGGCCAAATGAATCATCTTCTTTTGAAACTTTCCATTTTAGCGCGACCCAATCGGAATAAATTCTTTTACCAATGCGGATAGCCTCTTCATCTTGTGTGACCGCTTGTTGAGCGTCAAGTTGATCGATAACGTTCCCAAGCGCTAAACAGTAGCGACATAATAATGGGCCTGCGATGAATAAAACCGGGTTTGATCTTGCGGATTCAGCCAACGCGAATAATCTTCGACAGGATTGAACAACTTTTTCTTTCAATCGCGCGAGCGATTTTGTATGAGCGCGATCGAAACCGAGAGAAAGAACTCCTACGATGTACGAGAGTCGATTTATTCGTGCCTTTGAAAGTTCGCCAGTGCGTTTAGCATCCAATTGCGCTTCATTAAGTTCCACAGATAACATATCAAAAAGTGGATCGATGATTTCTTTGATCGTTTCATCAGGAGAAGCGATGAGGCACGAAGAGACTAAAACACCCAATTCACGCGTCGCGCTACTTAACGTGTTTGTGAAGATGAATCGCGCAATTTTACCAATCGCACTCTTTCTCGAATCTTCAGGCAAGCGAATCAACAACGTCCTAAACATTGGAGTGTACATGCAATTCGAATTCATGAGGAAAGACCCTGAGGACTCTGATGAATCTAAAGAAGTTGATTGCGCTTCTGGTTGCGCGTGTTCAATCACGGTGAAAACTCTATCGAGAACTTCTAACGTCCACTCTGACCAGACGACTGGTAGTTGCGGGACACAATTTTTCTCCCCCGCGTCGATTAAATTCGAAACCGATGATAGTAAAATTGTGTAAAACTTTAAAGCTGCGTTCAGTTTCTCCGCGTCGTTGACATCGATGCAAGGAAGCGTCGCTTCGAGCGCGGAAACTACAAATGCGCCAGTTGAATAGCCTTCATATTCATCTAATTCCATTTGGTTATTATTAGTAGTAGCGTGTTGTTCTGGCTTTGAAAATATCTCGCTTGGATCTATATTGATCAACATCGATCGAGTGACCAAGGCCAAAGCTTCAATCGCGGTTGCAATTTGATGCGACGAATCATCGTTTTGAAGCGTGTTCTCAAATCTCTTCAAAGCGTCGTAGATTGTGTGCTTCGGACAAATATAGCAAAGCGTCGCAATTGCCTTTATTGCGACTTTTTTGGTATGCGGATGTTTTGAAAGTACCGCGTCTGAGCATAAACGATTAGCAATCAACGCCATATTCGTCAACTCTTCGTCTTGTTTCGATGTAAAAATTCCTGAACCGACGGTTTCTTCCATTTCGGAGCGAGATTTCGCCTTTCCCAAGTACGAAACAAAGTGCCCAAGAAACCACGCTAACGAACTGCTACTGGGTGAATCGGGAATATAATTATGTTCCAAGAACTCGAACAACCTATCTCTGTTATTATGGACGTTTGTGATATTTGTCGTCGTCGTCGCCGTCAAAGATGATGACGCGTAGTTGATCGATCGAAAGACTATGAACTTTGCGATCGATCGCGATCTGTGCTCGGTATCTAAAACTCTAGGTGCAATTTTCGTCGCCGGTGATCCGATCGATCGAACCGAGCTCGCCATGATTTGTAAATGTTCCATTTGCTTCGAAGTTCCTCTTTTATTCGCATTCGAAGACGAGGATAATTGAAAACTCCATAAAGAGGCTGAATATATCTTCGCATCTAAACTTTGTGGCCATTCAATATTACCGGCGACGTCGTGCTTCGCGCATTGCGAAAACAATTGTAAAAATCCACTCTTCCAAAACATCGAAGAAGGTAAAGCGTCGAACAATCGGTTCCAATCGCTCGAATCGCCTTCGATCATCCGTTTATAAAACTTCACGTCTTCTTCGTTTCCTTTCCTATTCCTCAACACTCTCGTCGGCAAAAACGCGCACAAAAATGCCAAGGACGTAAAGCACTCCTCGGACCAAACGTCCTCCAAACTCGTTCTCACCTTTAACCAAATCTGTTCGGAACTTCCCAACTTGAAATACCTCCTCGACGCTCTCGTCAAAGCGCTCGCGGCCGATCTCCACTCGGCTAAAACGACTGGCCCGTAGTACTCAGAAACCTCGCCCTTAGAGATCTCGCTCACTCGCTCATAAATGCGCTCCCATTCAATCTCCACGAGTCCATCGATCTCGCCCTCGTAAGTCTCCAGCGTCTTTATTAACAAAAGAGCCCATTTCGTCCTAATCTTCAAATCGATCTTCTCCTTATTATCCGCGAGCGCGATCGTTAAACAGTGCTCGATTAACTCCCTAACGACTTCGCGCACGTCTACCCTATACGGCTTCGAGTTCAAGTGCGATCTCAACAGTGCCGTGACGTCATGGACGACCATTTTCTCTTCCTCTTCTTCGTCTTCCAATTCCAATTCTTCCTCTGGGTCAGTAGACAGCTTCTGCAAAGAATGCGTTTTCTTGAGCTTTCTGATCAAGAGCTTAAATCTTGCTGGGTCATGTTCAGCGATCGCTTTCGTGACTCCTTCTGGCAAATACTCGTTCGCTACATCGCGCCATGTCTTTTGCGCAGTCGTCGCATTAGTTTCTTCTTCGTGGTCTCGCATCGCTCTTATTCCTATCAGTCGCGAGTTTTCTTGCGTCAGCACTAATGACAATAACCGTCTTTTTAGGAGGAGCTGTTTTTGGTGCTGGTGCGATATTTTTACTTTTTTAGACCGAAGAGGGTAATAAAGCGCAGTTTTATTGGCGACAGATTTTTGGGCGAAGAACATATATCGACAGCGACGTAGACGCGCGCGTGTAAATCTGAAGAACGCTGCGACTGCGACTGTGTCCTGATTTCGTGCGCGCGTTGTTGTTGTTTGTTTGTTTGTTTGTTTGTTATTTAATTGTTTTTGTCCGCGCGCGTTTTCCTTCAAAGAGAGTGAAGGAGCGAGAGTTCTTTTTGAGGCTGATATTGTGCAGAGTTTTCTTTTTCTGTATCTTCAGCAAAAGCAAAAGCACGGCAGGCACAAAGAAAAAGAATAAGGGGAACTGACGGACAGTTTGGACGGTTTGCGTGTTTTGGTGTTTTGTGCGCGAAAGAACTTTGAGAGCATTGAGAGAGAGAGAGAGAGAGAGAAAAGATTATCTACGGTTGTGGATGCGGAAGCTTCACAAATCAGTCTTCGATACGAACGCAGCTGCTTCATCGGCAAGGAGCGGAACGATCGACGCTTGTGTTTTTTGCGTGAAAGAACTTTGAGTGTATATCCGTGGCTATGGATGCGGAAGCTCCACGCGTCAGTCTTCGATACGAATGCAGCAGATGAGAGAGAGGGAGAGAGGGAGAGAAAAGATTGACTCGGCAAGGGCGATATTTCGCGCGGTTGGAATAAGTCGAAGGCGACGCGTATGTCCGCAACGTTTTCTTTCTTTTAGGGACACATCTGAAGTGACGAGTTTGAGGTGCACGTTATGCGTGGAAGCTTACTTCTACGAGTTCGACAACGATACGTTTCGATGGGGAGTACAGAACTTGAGACTGTATGAAAGGTAGTTTTGGTACGCTATTATATGTCGGTGATTGGGATGATAATGATTCAAAAGTAAATTTTTTTACCGCGCGTATTTTTGATGACGTGCGACCGACGACCGAACGACCGACGTAGAACATTGGATTGCGCCGTCTCCCACCACCTCTGCCGTCAACCCTTTACTCATTATCATCATGAAACGATCTCGTGCTTTTCTCTTCTAATTACAACTAAAGAATGGAACGAACTAGAATTTCTCCCATAACTCGCGAGCGCGAGCGAGAAGAACTTCTCGCGATATATTTTCTCCATTTCCTAAATCAAAACATGAGTCGTCGAGCTCGAGCTCAAAATCATCCAACTTCCTCAACTCAGCAAAGTTGTTGTTCTTAGTAATATCACGTTTTTTTGAAACGAGAACCGACGCCAAAAACATTGCAAAACGTACAATTTTGTTCAAAGAGTTTTCGAATAAAGACCCGCGTTTAAAGATGAGATTCCACACTTGTTCATCTACTTTTGTTAGATATTCGTCACTTGCTCTTATCAATATTACTTCTGTATTTCGCGCACTTTCAGTCTCAAGAAACGAGTGCACGTATTGCAAAAGTTCGTCGACGAGAAAGTACTCAATACCTCTTTGTTTTTCATAATCGTAATTTGCACCCTTTTTCGTCAAGCACCGAAACGTCATCTTCACAATCGTCGTGTAACACTCGATATACCAGAACTGTCGCACGATTGGATATTTTTGAAATACCTCTCTCTCGTTGAAGTTCGTCATCCTCTTCTTATTTGTGACATCATTTACGTCAATTTTGGAGCAAAGCGTTGCAACGAAGAAATCGGTTTCGTCGCATAAAAATTTATACTCTTTTGCGACAACCTCAACCGCACGTAAATCTTGATGAATATTCTCATCACAAAGCGAATGATCAATTAACGCGTTTAAAACTATATTTTGCTCGTACGAATCGTCCGTTGAATACCATGCCGTCGCGGCGCTTAATTCTTCTTGAGAACAATTATTTTGATCTTGGCGGAACATTGCAAAGGCACACATTGCCGCGGCGTAACATCCGAATTGGCCTCTCCTTGCTAACGAACGAATTGCATTCTTTAGTCTATTTGCAGCAATGTGCGACTTTGCAGCTGCACCATTGGCACCGCGCTGCTCTTCAAACGTGGCCAACGCTCTGTAACATTTTGAACACAATTCGTGGTTTTTAGGTAATCGCGAAGTTGCCAAAGCACACGCGTCTCGAGGTAAATTGCCATCGAGCAAACATTGAACAGCTTTGGACAAGTTAAAGCTGTTACGTTGCGATAAAAAGCATAACGCAGCTCGTTGGTACTCTTGCCTATCAATAAAACGATTCGCTTGTTCATTTTGACATAAATCGAAAAGTTCTCTTCCTCCGCTGGAAAGTATCGTCGCGAAAAGATCCGAGTGCACGGGGCCATCGGTTTCACTGAACAACTCATAAGCGGCTCCGTTCCAATCATCGGCGTACATCGCCATCGAAGCACGTTTTTCGGCAGGACGCATAGGTAAAAACTGAAATTCAATCTTTCGATTTGCGTTGTTTTGCTGTTTTTTTCTCTCTTCCTCCTCCTTTCTTGATTTGACGCGCATGATTTCCAACATTTTCCTCGTCGATTCGGGTTTCTCAAACAACGCATTTCCTTCCGGTCCGTACGCGTAGTGCGCATCGCTTTTATCCCCTTCGTCATCGTCGTCTTCATCAACGAAGTTATGCTGCGACGAAAGCAAAAGCTCCAAGGCTTTTGATTCTGAAACTTCAGCTCCTTTTGCGGTGGATTCCCACGGTTCAGTTTTGAATAATGACTGCGCTTTAGACGGTTTCAGAGGAGCGTTGTTGTTGTTTACCAGCAAAGACTTTGATGCAATCGTCAAAGTTTTCTCTTTTTCTACTTGTTTCGCATCTACTTCTACTGCTACTACTACTTCTACGGCGGCTACATCATTCCTCTCTTCTTCTTGGGCGGCGATTGGTGGAAAGGGTTGCTTTGCAAAATCTTCGTTGTCGTTATTTTTACGACTCGTAAAACAAAAAACCGGTGGTTTCTCCTTTTCGTAAATCGCGCATTGATTTCCCATATCTGGCGAGCGTAAAAAATCGTCCACGTCCGAAACGCGAATAGTTTGATCATCGGAACCAGTCAAAAGAATACCATTTTCTGTATTTGAATGAGAGACATATTTGCAAAGCGCGCGGATTCGACCGCGGTGTCCACGCAAAACAGCGTGTAAAGAAACTTCGGACGATTTTGCATCATTTACGCTAAATACACGAACGAGACCATCTGCATTTGCACACGCTAAGCATGCTTGCGCGGTTTCATCTCGAAGCCATTCTAAGCGAGTGACACTTTGTCGAGCTCGCGGTATGACGTGAGTAATTTTTCCAACAAATTCCGAAGGAGCGCAGTCCTCGGCGTGCGCTCGAACGAATACACATCCATCGCTCGAGGCTGTTGCTATGGCAACGTTACAATTCGAAATATATTCTCCAGTTTGATTGCATTTTATATCGGTAATTTCAGTTGAATGCGAGTTTGTATCACTCCAAAGCACTTTGAAACTTTCTTTTGTTCTTTCGAAACAACCGAAGAAACCGTTTGAAAATCCAACCAATACTATACCTCGCGCATACGAAAGGTTCGCGAATCGAGTTATAATGTCTTTATTACTAGCAATCTTACGTCCAGAAAAAAGTGCTCCCACTTCTTCTCGAATAGCGCGCGAGACGTCGAAATATGGCTCGGGCGTATCCGTTTGATCGTCAAAAAAACCAGTAAGTCTTCGCCAATACCACAATTCTCCGTTTTCGCTAAGCGTAGCGATGATATTTCCGCCGCCGTCGAGAGACGGTATTGCGAGTATTTGTATCACCGCACCGCGATGTTTCTGGGCAAAGAATCGGACTTTCTTTTCTTCTTTTGTTAATTTTCCGCTCGTCGTTGTTTCGTTTGAAACGTTTGCTTTTTCAACGCGCATAATTCCAACCGTGCCGTCGTCTAAACCAATAACCACGCATCGCGTCAACCGCTCTCGATCGAAATAAAAGCGACACGATGTTATTTTCCGTTGTTTATCAGCCCTGAAAATAATTTCTGTCTTGTACTTTCTATCAAATGTAACGATATCGTTTGGTACTATGGAAGAAGGAATGATGTTTTCCATTTTTCGAAGTGTCCCGTCGCCGCACGCAAATATCGTCCAATCTCCAATGCCCGGTAAAACGGCATGGTCTATATCGTAAATAAATCCACCGAGCGTTGATATTTGATCCACAAATTTATATTCATCGTTAATGCCGACTGATTTTTTTCCTTCCATACGTTCATCGTCGCCGCTCTCATGACTTTTGTGAATAATATCATAGAAACAAATCGTTCGATCTATTCCGTGCGTGACTATTCGAGTTGAGTTTGCATCGACGGCGCAAATTTTCAAAGAGAAGCCTAGTTTTTTGTGTCCGCTAAAATCTATCGTCGCGCGTTCAGTTTTTAAACCAACGAACGATACAGTCGTTGCTGCTTCTTGGTTTCTTTCATTTTTAGTGGTTGTAAACTTTTCTACATCGAACGAAACCTTTGTTAGTTCGCCTCTAATCGAGCACATCATGAGCGGATATTCACTCCCACTTTTTCTAAGCGATGCAAAGTTCATCCAACACGGAGTCGTCGTTGCCAAGTTATTTTCATTCTTTTTATTTTTCGTATTATTATTCTCGTCGTTGTAAATGTTGTTGTTAATTGTAGTTCCGGTATTCAGCAACGTGAGAGTTTCAATCCTTTCTAACGCGTCACATTCTTTCGATAATAAGCAAAAAAACAAATCCCCGGTTCTATTTCCAACGGCTAAATAAATCTCCTTTGTTGCATCGACGAATACCCATTCGAGGGATGAAATCGGTGACCGTTGAACTCGTTCGTCTTTTTCTAAAACAAAAACGCGCTCTTTGTAGCCTCCCGGTCTATACGCGTGTACCGCGACGTCTCCGGAGTCGAAACCAACCGCCGTAATAAACGTTTTCGTATCATCATCGTTGTCATCGTTATCATATTTATTTTTATTATTATCATCATCTACTTCACTATCTTTTTTTTGTCTTGGTTCGTCGTATTCATCCATGCTCGCTAAAGCCGTAATACCTAATTTTTTGCCCTTTCCACGACCTTCAAAAATATCCGATATGAAAGCATACGCGTACTCCGGCTCCGCGCTATTATTATTACTATTATTATTACTATTCATACTACTCTTATTAGAGTTATTCAATCTCCACAAACAAAGCACTCCATCGCACCCGGCGCTGAAAAAGCTACCTTTCTCCCTCTTCTCCTTTGCTAAAGCGACAATCTCCCCTCGCTCGTGCCACCGCTTCGCGTTAATCTTCATCACACATTTCTTCAAAAGCACGTCGCAGACGCGCATCTCGTCCCCACTCGCGGTCACGAGCATCGTCACATTTTCATCTCCCTTTTCTTTATTGTTATCATTTCTTCTCACGAATTCGCAAAACAGTACGCACGAGATTCGTTGCGAATGCCCTAAAAATTCATTTAAAAAATGGCGCGCCAACAATAAGGTTAGTCAATCAATAATCAATTTGATCATACACAATCAAACACAAAAGCACGAACGAGAAATACACGCATAAAACAAACGATACTATATATATATATATGTATGTATTAACACACACACAGAAACGCGCGTACCAGTACACACGACGCCTAGGACGACCGAATCACTTAAATCTAACAAAACCACATCTTTCTTACTGGCGTAACAGACGCACGCTGTCTCACGCAAGCCCTGAAGATCATCACTCGCGCTCTCGAATTTCATGACATCGCGAGTTCTCACATTGCGCTTCCTATCGCGCGTTATCGTTTGCACCTTCGCATGATCCAAGTGATAGGAGGAGTACCAATTAGGCGAAGAAGGTATCACGTAGCCTCTTTGGCTGTCCATCACGTTTATTCGTTCAACGATTTGTTCATCGTCGTCGTCGTCGTCGCGCGAATTCTTTCTTCTACGAGTGCAGATGAATTCGCGCATGTGCGTATGTGCAACACTTATTGTTCTTTCTCTTTCATTACTTTTCCTGCGTTCCTCGTTTTTGTTTATTAGTACTTCTATGTATACGCTTAAAATATATATTT
>Ga0115001_10000721_pt1 | contig 24757 bp, 22 predicted proteins | sample ArcticOcean_MG_C_12_FD_89869 | JGI IMG/M metagenome (GOLD analysis project Ga0115001, IMG submission 89869) | Marine microbial communities from western Arctic Ocean - ArcticOcean_MG_CB8_130 | ecosystem: Environmental > Aquatic > Marine > Oceanic | place: Arctic Ocean: Canada Basin | collected... | reverse complement strand
GCGGCACCTGTTGCAGTAGCGGCTACGTCTGGTGCAGCTGGAGATTCAGCCGAAGAAAAAACTGAGTTTGATATTACATTAATTGAGGTTCCTGCTGATAAGAAAATTGCAATTTTAAAAATTGTTAGAAATTTTACTGGCTTAGGATTAAAAGAATCTAAAGAAATTGTTGATAATGTTCCAAAATTATTAAAAGAAGGTGCATCTAAAGAAGAAGGTGAAAGCCTTAAGAAAGAAGTGGAAGCAGCCGGTGGAAAATTAGAAATTAAATAATTAAGTCAAAAGACTTAATTATTAATTATTTTATTCTTTAGGATATAATTCACCCATTTTTTGACGTTTTTCTAAAGCGTCATAATCTGGTTTAATAGCAACAAATGGATCCATTTTCTCTTCAATTCCTAATAGTACTTCATAAATAATATCAAGAATATCTTCAACAAGAACAATTTGTCCAAGCTTATCTGTTGGTACAACTGTACGTGTTGTTTCTGAAGCATTTTTAAACATATCTTCAAGATATAATAACATGGCTACAACATCTACAGAATCAGCTTCATAATCGAGTACTAAATTTGCCTCTAAAGCTACTTCTGATTTTTCAACTTCATCTAATTGTTTTGTGATAATTTCAACAATAACATTAAATAGTTCATCAAAAGTTAATGATTTTAATTCCCAGTTGTCTTTCCATTTTTTAAGAAATGCCATATATTACAATGCTAAATTATATTTGTTCCTTCATTTAATTCACTCAGTTTTTACAAATAATACGCTAACAATAAAAATTTTATATTACAATATATAATATATATTTTTTTTTACTTTAAACTTTCAAAGTATTGACGAAAAAATTAAGATTTTATAACATGTTAATTGTAGTCTTCACGGGATATAACGCAGCTTGGTAGCGTGTCTGCTTTGGGAGCAGAAAGTCGTAGGTTCGAATCCTACTATCCCGAATTTTAAAATTTTTGTGTAATTTATTAAAAGATGATGCTTGTTAGAGATTAAAATTGTCCATTTAATGGGGGTCTCTTTTACAAGAGATACCCACATTAATATTTACTGGAGTTCACTAGAATTAGTTAGCTTTTACTTGTTCTAAACATTTAGCAATTGCTTCTTTTAATAATCCTTCAGATGTATCATCAAGTTTTTTAGATGATTTTACTGCTTCAATATACTTCGTATCTTTAGTCATAATATAATCTTCTAAAGCTGCGACAAACTCTTTAACTAAAGGAACTTCTAATTCGTCTAAGTATCCATTTGTACCAGCGTAAATAATTGCAACTTGTTGTTCTACTGTTTTTGGTGAACTTGCAGGTTGTTTTAATAATTCACGTAATCTTACTCCACGAGCTAACTGTGCTAATGTAGCTTTATCTAAATCTGATGCAAATTGAGAGAATGCCTCTAATTCAGCAAATTGAGCTAATTCTAACTTTAATTTACCAGCAACTTGTTTCATTGCTTTAATTTGTGCGGCCGAACCTACACGTGAAACTGAAATACCAACATCAATAGCCGGTTTAATTCCTGAATTAAATAAATCATTTGATAAGAAAATTTGACCATCTGTAATTGAAATTACATTTGTTGGAATGTACGCTGAAACGTCACCTGCTTCTGTTTCAATAATTGGTAAAGCTGTCATACTACCACCACCTAAACCTTTACTTAGTTTAGCTGCACGTTCTAATAAACGTGAATGTAAGTAGAATACATCTCCTGGATATGCTTCACGACCTGGTGGACGACGTAATAATAATGACATTTGACGATAAGCTTGAGCTTGTTTCGTTAAATCGTCATAAATTACTAATGTACTTCTCCCTTTATACATGAAATATTCTGCAATACTTGCTCCAGTATATGGTGCTAAATATTGTAAAGTTGCAGGATCACTAGCCGCTGCAGCTACAACAACTGTATAAGCTAATGCGTTATTTTCTTCTAAAGTTGTTACACACTGCGCGATAGTAGAAGCTTTTTGTCCAATCGCAACATATACACAAATAACATCTTCTGTCTTTTGATTAATAATTGTATCTAAAGCAATTGATGTTTTTCCTGTTTGTCTATCACCAATAATTAATTCACGTTGTCCACGTCCAATTGGAATCATTGAATCAATTGAAACAATTCCTGTTTGTAATGGTTCTGAAACAGATTCACGACCAATAATTCCAGGAGCTGGTGATTCAATTAATCTAGCATCTGTTGTTAAAATACTTCCTTTTCCATCAATTGCATTAACTAAACCATCAACAACACGACCTAATAAGTCATCGCCAACATTAACTTGAGCAATTTTACCTGTCGCACGAACAGTACTTCCTTGTTTAATGTTACGTCCTGTTCCCATTAAAACAGCACCAACATTACTTGTTTCAAGATTTAAAGCAATTCCAATTGTTTGGTCTTCAAATTCTAAAAGTTCTCCACATGCTACATTTTCTAAACCGAAAATACGTGCAATTCCGTCTCCAACTTGTAGAACAATCCCAACATCTGCTGTTCTTGTTGTTGTTTCAGTATATTCATTTAACTTATTTTCAACAAAATTAGTTAATTGGCTTACATTTTTCATATACAGTAATAGTTTTTAATTAAAATGATTTTTTAATATGAATTTTTAAAATTTTTTGAAACAATGCTTTATGATTTATTTGAAATTATTTAAATTTCATTAAAAAATAGGCTAAATTCTTTTAAAATACTTGCATCAATAGCACGAGAATTATATTCAAGAATTAATCCACCTAATAATTTTGGATTATAAGATAAACTTAAAATGATATCTTTTGAACCCGTAAGATTTTTTAATGTTTTTAATAATGCATTTCCTGATTTTTCTTGTAATGCACCAGCAATTACTAATTTTACAGATGTTACATTTTTAAATTTTTCTAAAAGAAGTGTAAATTCGTCACTAACTTCCGGAAGTAATGATAAATGACTTCGTTCAGTTAAGACTTTTAAGAATGATTTTGTTGTCACTGTTAAACCAGGAAAAATATTAGAAATAACTTCTAACTTCTGTGTTTCTGCATATGTTGGGTTACTAAAAAACTTATTCATTTTTTTAGATGTAACTAACACAGCTTTAATTAACATTAATTCTTCACCAATGATATAGACATTTGGCTTTGATTTATCAGAACTTTTTGAAGTAATCGTTGAAACTTCAAATTTCTCATTTACCGAATTTAATGCATTTACATTTTGGAATAATGATTTTGCATAATTACTAACTGCTTTTTTTGTAAAACTCATTATTTAGATCCCCCTAATTTTGTAATAGTTGAATCAATTAGTTTTGATTTATCAGTGTCGGATAAGAATAAGAATTTACGTAAAATACGACTTGCTGTTACTAAAACCATATAGCGTTGTAGAGATACAAAAGCTTTATTTTCAAAGTTTTTAATTAAACTTTCTGTTGTTGTAAATGTTTCTGTTAAACCAGTTTTTACTAATTTATATTTAGTTTCAACAATGTTAATTTTATCTTTTTCATAAAGACTTTTCCATGATTGTAACCAAAATAAACTTTGTGTAAATCCTTTTTCAGCAAGGTAGTAATAATTAGACGCATTTACTACATCTTTTTGTGCATTTTCAATTGTTTGAATAATTTCTTTTTGACGATTTTCTAATCCTGGAGTAAATGATACTTTGTTTGCGTAAACTAAAATACCAATCAAGATTAAAATGTTAAATACATTCGTTTCTAAAAAGTTAGTATTTAATTGTATAAAAGGTTCCGAATTCAAGAAAAACGAAAAAAGGTTCATAAAGATAATGGATAAATTTCAATTAAATAATAAAATTTTATGCTTAAGACTGGAATTTTTTAACAAAAAATTTGTCTGTTAATGAGATTAAATCATCAGTTATATTTGAAAAAATATAAGCCGATTTGATTGCTAAGTCTCCTTTTAATTTGTTTAACATTTTTAAATTTTGTTGTTGAACAGAAGTTACTTCATCTTCAAATCCAGAATTGGTGTAATTTTTTGTAAGTTTGATCTGACGATTCATTTCTCCAATTTCTTCTGTTAATAAACCAACGCATCCTGTTAATTTATCATAACCAAAAGTAAGTAAAATTGTTGCCTTACGTAATGTATAATTAATAAATTCTGCACGTTCATCTAATTGTTTCGAAATAGGTGAAATAAAAACGTTCGTAACAACAAGTGCTAAAATGATAAATAAAATAGCTTCTATTACAAAAGTTAAATCGAAGTCAAAAAGACCTCCTGCATTTAGAAGAAAAGTTATTGGGAAATTCATATGTTGGTAAAAGTTGTTGCTTAGTTAAGAAAAAAAAAGTAGATTTGATAGATTAATAATTAATCTATCAAACCAAAATTTATTATCCTACGAAAGGATTTGCAAATAATACAGATAATGCAACTACAAGACCATAAATTGTTAAAGCTTCCATGAATGCTAAAGATAATAAAAGAGTCCCTCTGATTTTTCCTTCAGCTTCTGGTTGACGAGCAATACCTTCAACAGCCATACCAGCTGCATTTCCTTGACCAATACCAGGTCCAATACCAGCAAAACCAACAGCGATAGCGGCAGCGATTACAGAAGCTGCAGAAACAATAGAATCTACCATAAGATAAAAATTTTGAAAAAATTATTTCAAAGAATTAACAGATTTCATTTGATTTTTTAAGTTATTCAATAACTTCGCCAATATATGCAGCAGCTAGTGTTGCAAAAATTAAGGCTTGAAGACAACTTGCAAAAAGTCCTAACATCATAATAGGTAAAGGTATGATAAGTGGAACTAACGTACAGACAACTGTTACTGTTAATTCATCAGCAACAACGTTACCAAACAATCGGAAATTTAACGAAAGTGGTTTCGAGAAATCTTCAATAATATTTAAAGGAAGGAAAAAAACGGCAGGTTTGATATAACGTTTGAAAAAACCAAGCCCTTTAATTTTTAATCCAGCTGAAAAATATGCGACTGATGTTAAAATAGCTAAGCAAGCTGTTGTATTTATATCATTTGTCGGTGCAGCTAATTCTCCTGATGGAATTTCAATTAATTTCCAAGGTACTAGTGCCCCGGCTACATTTGATCCTAAAACGAATAAGAACATTGTAGCTACAAATGGTAAGAATTGAGAATAGTATGAAGGACCCATTTGAGCAATTGCTATACCCTTAACTAAGTCATAGATTACTTCAAGTAAATTTTGTGAATTTCCCGGAACTTTATTTAAATCTCTTGTTCCTAAAACTAAGAACAAACAAATTAAACTTACAACCAAAGTTGAAACAAAAACTGTTTCACCGTGGAAATGTAAAGTATCTGAAAAATTTACATATAAATGAGATCCAACTTCAATTTTTGATAAAAGAAACGTATACATATTTGTTAAGTAACTAAGTTAGAAAATTTAAAAATTAACAGTTTCTTATTAATATAAATCAAATTAAATTTAACAACTAATTTAATTGTTTTAATTTGTTTCTATTAAGCTCACTATTTAAAAGAATAAACAAATTTCATTAAACTAAACTTAAGAATTTTATTTAGTATTTTGTGTGCTTGTTCCTGTTGAAATTCTATTAACTAAATAATTTAGAATAAAATTAATTGATGAGCTTGAATCGTCATTTGCAGGAATTGGATATGGAATAAGATCGGGATTACAATTTGTATCAACAATACAAATAGTTGGAATACCTAATCGTAAACATTCTTGAATAGCTAAAGAATCTTTTAATTGATTTGTAAAAATTACAGCATCTGGTAAAGAAGTCATTTCTTTGATACCATTGAAAAGGCGTCTTAATTTATCCATTTCTTTTCGAATACCACTGTATTCTTTCTTAGATAAATTTTCGAATTTTCCTTCTGCTTCTTGTTGTTCTAATTCTTTTAAACGATCAATTCGTTTCTGAACTGTTGTCCAGTTTGTCAGCATTCCACCAAGCCAACGGTAGTTAATGTAATAACTGTCACATCTTAAAGCTTGTTTTGCAACAATTGATGAAGATAATTTGTTAGTCCCAACAAATAAAAATTTCCCACCTTTTTCAGCTTTCTTTTCTAATACATTTCCAGCTAATCTTAATAATTTTGATGTTTTTACTAAATCAAAGATATGATATCCATATTTTTCATACAAGATATAAGGCGCCATTTTTGGATTCCATTCTTTTGGTGGATGCCCATAATGAACGGATGCCTTGACATATTGTTTTGCAATTTCTTTTTTGTCTAAAGTTTCATTCATAGTTTGTTAGTGTAAAAGTAATAATAGATAATTATTGAATTTGCTTATTCTTAAATAGATATACATTATCTAAATAACTTTTATAGTTTAAAAATGTTGAACCGGCTGGTATCATTCTACCAATAATAATACATTCCTTCAAACTTCTTAACCAATCTGTAGATCCTTCAATAGCCGCTTTTGATAATATTCTTTTTGTTTCTTGAAAACCTGCAGCAGATAAAAAGCCATCTTTATTTAATGATGAATTTGTTGTAGACATTAAGATTGGTTCATATTTTGGAGTTTTTAAAGGAACATTTTTTTGATTAATTTTTAATGCTCCATAAATTTCATTCATTAATGAAAATCGAATTAATTCACCATGTACTAAAGGTGTATCTCCACTTTCTACAACCATGACTTTTGAAGTCATCTGTCTAACAATAATTTCAATATGTTTACTCGAAATATTAACTCCTTGTGATTGATAAATAGCTTGAATACTATTAACTAGTAATAATTGGAATTTATTTAACGTTTTAATAGTTCCTAAATTCATACCATCAAGTTCACTATGATATTTAAATAAAATATTTAATAACTCATGAACATCTACAACCCCTTCTGTAATAGGCTCACCAATATCAACAAAATTTCCCGGTTCAAGTAATATTTTAGAACTCATCGGTAATTCATATTTGTTTATTGGATTTAAATAATTTAAGAAAATAGGATGAGATTTATTTCCAGTATCAAAAACAATATAATCTGGTTCAATTTTTTTCGTTGTATTTTCAAAGAGTGTTGCCACCAGTTTTAATTCCTCATTCTTATTACTATTTTCACTTAAAGATATACCAGTATTACTCATGTATGCCTCAGAAAGAGTTGGTATTTCTGAGCTATTATCTAGGAACATTTTAGTACTGTTGTCTTCTGTTTTTTTCGTTTTTAAGAATATTTCTTTTTTAGGAGCTAATTTATCTAAATCCAAATATTTAGATTTAAATACTAATTTAGCTTTAGAAGCTTTACCTTTACTATCGTGTACTTGTTCTGACATAAAGATCTGAGGTACATTACAATATTTAAATGCTTTGTTATCCCAAATGACGAATCCATTTTTTGCTGTAACACTATGAATAATATTAACGAATTGTTTTTCTTTTTTGATAGATTTTGGGTCTTTATCAACACTTACTTCACATTTTAAAATATCGTTAATAAAGGATCGTTTAGTATTACCAAAAATATTTAAATCAACAATTATTCCAGGTTTTGTAGATAAATATGATTTTATTTTTGGTCTTCTTGCTTCAATCAATTCTTCAATTTTTGGTAAACCCTGAACAATATCTTCCGTTTGTTGGGTGTAATTTACGAGTGTTGCAAAAATTTTCTTTTCAAAAACAAAATCACCTTGCTTATGATTTAGAATTGTTCCACGACTTAAGAAAATTGGTGTCGCATTTTGGAAGATCATTTTAAAACCGTCTTTTTTTAAGAAAAAGCCAGAACGACTAAATTTTGAATTTGTATTTAAAACATTTCCTAAACGAACTACAGCTTTCTTTTGTTCAAAGAAAGAAAAGTCATTTATTTGATCAGAATTAATTTTCCAAATGTCTGATTCAGTAATAATAAACAGTGTATTATTTGTTTTTGAATCTTTTTGACGTACAGAATATATTAAACCATCAAACTTCGGATTTAATTCTAGGTAGCCTAAAATTGTATGTTTATCAATATATTGATAATTTTTAACACTTAATGAAAAATGTAAAGAACAATTTTTAAAAGTTTTTAAAATATTTGCAAAATTAATAAGTAAATTATTATTTATTGATAATGCATTTTCATTTACTGTTACAACACCATTTACCGGACTGATAATTTTTAATTTTGCAAAGGGTTTCTTTTGATTCAATTGTTTTGGAAATAAATATTTTGCTTCTTTTGGTAATGGAAAAATTTTTCCAGAAGCAATCCATAAAACACCATCATCTTGATTTACTTTTATTGTTCTTTGATCTCTTAACATTTTACGAACCAAAAGATTTTCGAAACGTATTTCACCAGAAGAATTAGTATATATAGGTTTTAGACGTCTTTTACCTGGGATAACAGATTGTGTTGATGCTTCAGAAATTAACTGACCTTTTTTGATAAAAGCATTATTTTTTACATACAAATACGATCCAATATCTAAGAAAATTTCTTCTTTAAAACCCTTCCAATTAATAATACTAATAGTAGCTTCTTGCTGTAAACGTAAAACGATTGTTCCGTGATTTGTTCTATACACTACAGTTTTTAGAAATTCTGGAATTATTACTTTTCCAGAAAAGGGTGCTGTAACTTGTTTTAAAGTTTCGCCAGTAAAAATACCACCAGTATGAAATGTACGCATCGTTAATTGAGTTCCGGGTTCACCAATTGATTGTGCTGCAATAATTCCAACAGCTTCTCCTAGTGAAACACTTTTATTATGAGCTAAATCCCACCCATAACATTTTTGACAAATAGAACCATTTGATTCACATGTTAAGGATGATCGGGTATTTAGACTAACAGGAGCAATTTCTTTTAATGTTAAAAGTGTTTGAACATCTAAAATATTATCTCCATTATAAATATTTTCATAAGGAGGAGTGGAATTTTTGACCGAAATTAAAGTTTTACCAATAATATTTTTAATATTTGTATTTTTCTTTAATAAGATAATTACTCCGTTCTTACTTTTACAATCAATTTCTCTAATAATTAAATCTTGGGCAATATAGATTAATCTTCTTGTTAAATAACCAGAATCAGCTGTTTTTAAAGCTGTATCAACAATTCCTTTACGAGCTCCATATGATGAAATAATATAATCAATTGAACTTAGTCCTTCTCTAAAATTTGCTTGAATAGGTAAATCAATAATTTTCCCTTCTTGATCTGACATTAGTCCACGTAAGCCAACTAACTGACGAACTTGAGACATATTTCCACGTGCCCCAGAAAATGCCATGATATACAAGTTATTGGCAGGATCAAAATTTTGATAATAATCGACAATTCGATTTTTTAATGATTCTGTTGCGACATTCCAACTATCAATAATACTTTGAAATCTTTCTGTATCTGAAACAAACCCTTGTTGCCATTGTTGACTCACAAAGTCAATTTCATCATTTGCCGTTTGAATAAACTTTCGTTTTTCATTTGGTGTCTTTAAATCCTCAATATTTATTGAAATACCAGCATTGGTTGCATAATAAAATCCCAATAGTTTTAATGAATCTAATAACGATGAAGATGACACCATTCCAAATTTTGAAAATGTTTCGTGAACAATAGTTTCTAAAATTTTTTTAGTGACTGTTTTAGTAATAAGCATAGTTTAATCCTGAAGCGAGTATTTATAATTAATATTAAAAATTAGTCTACCTGGTGTTGTTTCTAAGAATAAATCTGTTGAAACATAATTATTTTTACTTACATAACGTGCGATTACAATTCCGATATTAGTTATTAAATAATATTTGTCACTTGAATTACCTACTTGGAAAATTTTATGAATTTTTACTTCACATTCATTAATATTTAAATAGCTAATAGTATCAATAAATTTTAATTTTTTATTGTTAACTTCAATTCTGAAATCATTTAATGAATAACGAACAAGAATTGGACTATGAAGTGTTAATTTTTTCTGATAAAAAGCTAATAAGGCTTCCTTTTCATTAGCGAACCATTTTTGTACAAGATATTACGGTTAGTAATCATTAATGTCAAATAATAACAACCGATAACCATATCTTGTGTTGGTTTTAGTATAACATCTCCATTAGAAGGCGAAATAACATTAAAAGATGGTCTCATCATTGTACGTGCTTCTAACTGACTTGCTTCATATAGTGGTAAATGGACAGCCATTTGATCACCATCAAAATCTGCATTAAAACCAGTACAAACTAATGGATGCAATTGAATTGCTTTACCTAATACCATAACTGGATCAAAAGCTTGAATTCCAAAACGATGTAACGTAGGGGCACGGTTTAATAGAACAGAATACTTTTTCGTTAATTTCGTTAATAAAATCCAAATAAAGGGCTTATTTTTTTTAATAATGATGTGAGCAAGTTTTGTATTATGACTTGGCGCTTGAATTTTTGTTTTTAACAATTCATTAATTAAAAAAGGTTGAAATAATTCTGTTGCCATTTCATAAGGTAGGCCACATTGATTCAATCTTAAATTTGGACCTACAACGATAACCGAACGTCCTGAGTAATCGACACGTTTTCCTAGTAAAGATTGACGGAAACGTCCTTGTTTCCCTTCTAAAATTTCTGTTAAACTTTTAAGGGGTTTATTATTTAAACAGAACTTTTTTTCCTTTTTTAATTTTGCATTGTCAATTAATGAATCAATACTTTCTTGAAGTAGACGACGTCCGTGAACTGTTATCAAATCTGGAGCTAAGAAATGATACATAAAATCAAATAATCTTTGATTACGTGTAATAATCAATCTATATATTTCATTTACATCCGCTGCAATTAAGCGTCCATTTTCTAATTCTAATAAAGGACGCAAATTAGGTGGCAATACCGGAAGTGTTGTTAATACCATCCAACTCGGATTAGTTTTTGTTGCTAAAAAACTTTCTAAAATACGAATTTGTCGAGTATTATTTTTTTCTGGTATATAATTTTGATTTAAATTATTTAATGTTAATTGATTGATTTTATTACGAGCTTTTTTAATTTCTTTTTTAATATTTATATTTTCTAACGCAGCTTTAATAATTTCTGATCCTAAACGTTTATTACGTTTTAAGGTTTTTAAAGCTCTTCGTTTATTTGGTATTTTTTGAAATTTTGTTTCAGTAAATGTATCATCAATAAATTGATCTAATTCATTTGGGATGACACGTGTAAATGGGTGTAAACCAAACTCTGGATTAGAGATTTTTTCATCATCTCTGATATAAATGATATCTTCTAATTCTTCGACTGTTAATTTTTCATGATAAACACGTAGTAGTAAACATAAATAACTTGGCATTCCTTTTAAGTACCAAATATGTGTTACCGGAGAAGTTAAATCAATAAAGCCCATGCGGTATCTACGTACACGGGCTTCAATAATTTCAACTTTACATTCTTCACAAATTTTATCTAGAACAAATCCATTATATTTCCCACATTTACACTTCCAATTTTTTATGGGACCAAAAATTTTTTCACAAAACAACCCGTTAATTTCCGGTTGGTGCGTACGAAAATTAATAGTTTCTGCTTTTTTTACTTCTCCAACAACTTCACCGTCTGGCAAGATACGTTCTGACCAACTTTTAATTCTTCCGGGAGATGCAATACTTAATCTTAAGTAATCGAAAGAAGAATTTAAATTTTCTAATTTTGATAAAGTTTTTTCTAATTCTAAGATATCTTCCTTTGATTTCATAAAAATGTCAAAAATGGTAATGTTTTCGTAAATAAGTTTTAAAATTAGTTCTGCTTCATTTTCATTTTATAATTAGAACTGCTCACTAGAAATTTTCATTTGTTTCTAATTTTTCTAGAATTTTATTTTTTTCATTTATTTTTTCTAAAAGTAATAAATCCTGTTTTTCATTAAAACTTGTTGATTTTGTAAACTGTTCAGTTTTTTTACGTGACAATAAGGCACGTAACATTAAACGATTTTCAAGTTCCATAAAAATATCTCTTTGAATATCTTTTATGTCGGTTGTTGAATTAAATCCACCTTCAAATTTTCGAACAGAAAAATCTAATCCTAATGCATTTAATTCTCTTACTAATGCTAAAAAGGATTCAGGAATTGATGGATTTGGTTTTTCAATATCTTTACGAACTAAAATTGATTCATACATATCATTACGCCCATCAATATCATCGGATTTAATTGTTAATAATTCTTGTAGAGTATTTGAACAACCATAAGCTTCAAGAGCCCACACTTCCATTTCACCAAATCTTTGTCCTCCTTTTTGAGATTTTCCAGCTAATGGCTGTTCCGTAATCATAGAATATGGTCCAGTCGCACGAGCATGAATTTTATCTTCAACTAAATGGATTAATTTTAAGATATAACTTTTCCCAACTGTGATAGGATTATCAAAATATTCGCCTGTACGTCCATCTCTTAATAAAATTTTACCAGGATAATAATGATTGAAAATCCAATTACAATCAGTTTTTATTGCAGCTTCTTTTAATTTTTGATTTGTTAAGACTCGAGAAGCTTCTTTTCCATAAACTTCATCAAAAGGTGACACTTTAAAACGTGTACCTAATTTATCGCCTGCTAAACCAAGTAAACATTCAAAAACTTGACCAACATTCATTCGTGAAGGAACTCCTAATGGATTAAAAATAATATCAACAGGTGTTCCATCGGGTAAATAAGGCATATCTTGACTTGGTAAAACTCTTGAAATAATTCCCTTGTTACCATGACGTCCGGCTAATTTATCACCAATTTGAATTTTTCGAATTTGTGCAATATAAATTCTAAAAATTTGACATGCAGTGGAGATAGAATCTTCTTTATTTAATAGAGTTGTTGACATTATACGAACATCAATAACGCGACCTTCTGTTCCACGAGGTACTCGTAGTGATGTATCACGATAATCTTTGTTTTTTAAATTGTATAAAGCTCTTAATAATTTAGCTTCAGGTGATGGATCTTCTTCACAAGGAGTTAATTTCCCTACTAAAATATCGTGTTCTTTGACATATGAACCTACTTTTACAACACCATGTTCGTCTAAATGACGACGAATGTGTCGTGTTAGATGAGGTAAGTTTTTAGTTAATTTCTCACTACCACTAACTGAATAAGTTAAGTTCGTTTCATGTTCTTCAATGTGGACAGAAGTTAGATAATCTTCTAGGATTACTTTTTCATTAATTACAATAGCATCTTCATAGTTGTAACCTTCCCAAGGCATATAAGCGATTGTTAAATTTCTACCTAATGATAATTCACCATCATTTGTACTTGGTCCATCTGCGATAATTTGTCCTGAATAAACTTTTTCACCTGGCCAAACTATTGGTTTTTGATTTATTGAAGTTGCTTGGTTTGAACGAATATATTTTTTCAAATAATAAGTTATATTTTGATTAGCATAATCTGTAATTTCAATTAATTCAGATGACGCAAATTTTACAATTCCTTCTGAATAGTTCTTAATAACCATTCCAGAATCTAAAATAGCTGCGCATTCTAAGCCCGTTCCTACAATTGGCTTTTGAGTATATAATAAAGGAACCGCTTGTCGCTGCATATTTGAACCCATTAACGCTCGATTAGCATCATCATGTTCTAAAAATGGAATTAATGCTGTTGCTAAAGAGACAATTTGCAATGGTGAAGTTGTTATGAAATTAATATCTTCAGTTTTTTTAACTGTAAATAGATAATTTTCTTTTGCAGATAAATAAGGCTCGTGAATTTCTTTTTTATTAGATAAAGTAACATCACAAAATGCAATTTTAGTTTCAGATTCTTGATCTGGATTTAAAAATACAGTTTTTTTATCTGAAAAAACATGCCCTTGATTCATGAAAAAATAAGGTGTTTCTATTGAACCTAAAGATCCTATACGGCCAAACATTGCCATTGATGTAATTAATCCAGCATTTAAACCCTCGGGTGTTTCAATTGGACATAAACGGCCATATTGACTAGGGTGAATATCACGGATTACTGAACTGATGTGATCTCTTTTTAAACCATTTGGTCCGAAGACACTAATTCGACGTTTATGTGTCATTTCAGCTAACGGATTAATTTGATCCATAAATTGAGACAATTGACTCGTTTTAAAAAATTCTCTTAGCGAACTTGTTATTGGTCGTGGATCTAAAATCCAATCTTCTGGATCAGAATAATTTTCAAGATCAAAATTCAATTTATTGGAATTCGAAACAGAAGATTCATCAATTAAATTTTTTGATAATCTATATAAACCTACTCTAATTTGATTTTGTAAAAGTTCTCCAACACAACGAATTTGTTTGTTTTTAATATCATCAATATCATCACTGACACGATCATAATATTTCAACTCAATTAAACCATCAATAATTCCAATAAAATCATGTGCTGTTAAAAACGTGATGTCTTTTGGTAAATTTAGACCAAGTTTTTTGTTAATTTTATATCGTCCAATTTCGCCGACAGAAAAAGGACCCGAACGTTGATTTAAAAAAGACGTTTTAATACTGTTATTTGTTTCTTCTTTATAATTTAAAAAACGTTTAATTTTCATTACTGGATCTACTTCTTCAATATCAGCTGTATATTGTTGATTTGTTAAATGAAGTGGATATTTTAAAGTGTCAGAAATTTCTTCCAAATTTAAGCCAAAATAAGAAATTAAATCAAATAAAAACAATTTATTAAGGTCGGAATCATCTTTTTTTGCTTTTCCAGTTCCTTTAAAATCATTTAATTTAATATAAATGCGATCAATTATTTCTGGATTTCCTTGTTCTTTTTTAATTGGTTTTTGATCTAAAATTATTTTCGTCCAGGGACCTTTATTCGAAATAATTGTTGCTGTATAATTAATTTTTCGACCAACTCCGAATTCTTTTCGGAAATAAATTCCAGGAGAACGAATGATTTGACTAATAATTATTCTTTCACATCCACTAATAATGAATGTTCCGTCTTCTGTCATTAAAGGTAGTTCACCAAAGAAAATATCCTGTTTGATTTTTGCTCTTTTTGATTCTACAATATCGTAACTTTTATTTTTATTTATTTCTTGTAGTGGATAAGAGTACTCACTTGAAACATAAAGTTGAATCGTGTAGCTCATATCTCTCTTTAAGCAGCTCGAGATATTATAGTTTGGACCTTTTAACTTTATATCATTTGTATACAGATAAACTAGACAAGGTAGTTTTTTCCTTCCTGAAATTTTTATTTTTGCAATAAAAGGATTTGGAAAATTTTCTAATTCTTCTGTAATTCCATTTGATAAGAATTGATAAAAACTAGCACGTTGGGCTTCAGCTAAATCTCCAACGTTGTTTACAAAGATTTTGTTCATTGGGGAATGTTATATTCTTTAATAATTTTTAACTTCAGGAAAATATTTTAGAGGAACTAATTAAAAACATTAATTTTCGACAAGTATTATGTCGAAAATTAATATCAAAGATTATTTGAAATTAAACCAATAGTTGATTTTTTTCGGGCAGCGGCGTTTTTATGTAACACTCCCTTTTTTACAGCTTTATCAATTATGCTGTAAAGACTTTTTACTAAATTTAAGGTTTCACTTTTAATTTGTGATGATGTTTCTGCATCGGCCGTTTTTAAACTACTTACTTTTGAAGTAAATAATTTTGATAATGAACGAATAGTTGAACTATAACGTCGATTAATCATTCTGTTACGTCGATTTTGTGTAACAACTTTTCTATTTCTTTGTTTTTTATTCATTATATAGTTATATATTGTTTAATTGATAACTGTTATAGTAATAATAACATAATCATTTTCAATAACCTATAAAAAATTTTTATTTAATTTGTTTAGGTAACATAATAATTTAATGATATAATGTTATTATATTAGAGTAGGCATGTCCACTTAATGAAATAAATTAAAAATAAATTAATAATATGGCAAAAAATAAAGGACCTCGTATTATGGTAACCATTGAGTGTACTGAATGTAGACAAAATGAAAACAAACGTTCAGAAGGTGTTTCACGTTATTTAACTTCTAAAAATAGACGTAATACTCCTGATAAGTTAGAAATTTCAAAACATTGCCGTCATTGCAATAAACACACTATTCATAAAGAAACAAAATAATAATTAACCTCTAAAATATTGAAAATATGAGTTATTGGAATAAGGATAAAAGAAAAACTTTTGGTGGTGATAAAAAACGTAATAATTGGAACCAAAGTTTAAAATCATCAACTACAAAAACTTCTCGTCCAAAGAGAATTAAAAAAAGTTTACAATACCTATTAATCTTAAGAAAATTTGATAATGTTGTTGACTATAAAAACATTAAATTATTAAAAGCATTCTTAACAAAATACGGGAAAATTCGTGCACGTCGTAAAACACGTATAAGTATTCAACAACAACGTACGGTTTCAAAAGCTATTCGAAGAGCTAGAGCTGTAGGTTTAATTCCATTCACTTGTGATGTAAAAATTTAACTAATATGAGAAAAGCAAGAAGTAATAATAATTTTATTGATAAAACCTTTACAATTATTGCAGATGTAATTCTTCGAGTTTTCCCTGCAAGTCAACAAGAGAAAAAAGCTTTTTCTTACTATTTAAACGGTTTATCAGCTCAAGACGAAGGGGAATACGCCGAAGCCTTGAATAATTACTACCAAGCACTTCAAATTGAAGAAGATTTGTATGATAGAAGTATTATTCTTTATAACATTGGTTTAATATATTCAAAAAACGGGGATTATTTAAAAGCTTTAAAGTATTATTATTTTTCAATTTTTATTAATCCTAAATTCACCTCTGCTTTAAATAATATTGCTGTTATTTATCATTATCAAGGGATTAAAGCAGCTGAGAAAAAATGTTATGGTTTATCCGAGTCATTACTTCAAAAAGCCACCTTTTATTGGGTCAAAGTTGTTAAATTAGATCCAAACTCTTATATAGAAGCTTGGAATTGGTTAAAAACAACACGTCGTGTTAAATTTTGAAATTAATTAAATTAAATTTCTTGAAACTCTGTAGATTGTTTTAAATGAACGTAAGAACTATTTTATTATTAAAATTTGTAACTAAAATATGAACGGTTTTGTAACACAAATCATTGGTCCAGTTGTTGATGTAGAATTTCCAGAAGGAGAATTGCCAGGAATCTACAATGCTATTAACGTTATTAAAGAAGGTTCAGGAGAAATTATCGTAGCTGAAGTTCAATATTTAATTGGTGAAAATAAAGCTCGTGCGATTTGTATGACTTCAACTGATGGCGTAAAACGTGGAGATGTTGTTAAAGATACTGGTAGTTCTATTAAAGTTCCTGTAGGTAAAAAAACATTAGGAAGAATTTTTAATGTTTTAGGGGAACCTGTAGATGAATGTGGACCAACTGGAAACGAAGAAGTATACTCTATTCACCGTGATGCTCCTGCATTTGTTGAACTTGATACTAAACCATTAATTTTCGAAACAGGTATTAAGGTTGTTGATTTATTGGCTCCTTATAGACGTGGAGGAAAAATTGGATTGTTTGGTGGTGCTGGTGTTGGTAAAACTGTGTTAATTATGGAATTAATCAATAACATTGCTAAAGAACACGGTGGTGTATCAGTTTTTGCTGGTGTTGGAGAAAGAACGCGTGAAGGAAATGATTTATATGCTGAAATGAAAGAATCAAAAGTTATCGATGCCGATAATTTTGAAAATTCAAAAGTAGCTTTAGTATATGGTCAGATGAATGAACCACCTGGTGCTAGAATGCGTGTTGCGTTAACAGCATTAACGATGGCAGAATATTTTAGAGATAAAAATAAGCAAGACGTTTTATTATTTGTTGATAACATTTTCCGTTTTGTTCAAGCCGGTTCAGAAGTTTCAACTCTTCTAGGAAGAATGCCTTCAGCTGTAGGTTACCAACCTACTCTTTCAACAGAAGTTGGTGAATTACAAGAACGAATTACTTCTACAAAAGATGGTTCAATTACTTCTATCCAAGCAGTTTATGTACCAGCTGATGATTTAACAGATCCAGCTCCTTCTAATGTTTTCCGTCATTTAGACGCAACAACTGTATTATCTCGTGAATTAGCTGCTAAAGGAATTTATCCCGCAGTAGATCCATTACAATCTAATTCAACAATGTTACAACCAACAATTGTATCAAAAGCTCATTATAAATGTGCACAACAAGTTCGTCAAACATTACAAAAGTACAAAGAATTACAAGAAATTATTGCTATATTAGGTCTTGATGAATTATCAGAAGAAGATAGATTAACAGTAGGAAGAGCAAGACGTGTAGAACGTTTCTTATCTCAACCATTCTTCGTAGCAGAAGTATTTACTGGATTATCAGGTAAATATGTTTCTTTAAATGATACTGTATCAGCATTTACGCGTATTTTAGACGGTGAATTCGATACTTTACCAGAACAAGCTTTCTACCTTGTAGGTGGAATTGATGATGTTATTGCAAAAGCAGAAACATTAAAATAATTAAAAATAATAAAATATAAAATTAGAATAAAATCTAATTTTATATTTTATTTGGGACCATTTGGATTCGACATAAATTTTTATGGACGTGGGTTCAAATCCCACAGGTTCCAACTTATTCACATCTATGGCCGAGTGGTTGAAGGCACTGGACTCATAATCCATTTTCGTAAGAACGTCACTGGTTCGAATCCAGTTAGGTGTACTAGTTAAATTTACGTTTTAATCTTGTCGCTTTTCCACGTAAAGCACGAATAAAGTAAAGTTTCGCACGGCGGACTTTTGATGATTGTTTTTTTGTGATTGAAACAATTTTTGGTGAATTCAATAAAAAGACTTGTTCCACACCAATACCTTGAACGGTACGACGTAAAGTAAAACTTTTTCCTAAACCTCTATTTTGTTTAGCAATAACTAATCCTTCATAAAATTGAACACGTTCTTTTGTTCCTTCATAGATTGTATACCCAACACGTAAAATATCACCTACTTCGAGACGTTTGTTTTCACTTGCGCTAGTAACAATATTTTCTTTTAAGTATTTTGCTTCAACTAAATTAATTAAATTTGTGGTATTTAATTTTTCTTTTTTTGTTGGCGTTTCGTTATTTGTATTCATAATTCTCGTAAAAATTAATTAAGTTCTAAAGACTTTCTAAAAGAAACATTCCTTTTGATTCAATGATAATAAATATTATGGATTAAATAAAGAGTTAAAATTTTAACTATTCATAAATTAGATCTAGACATTTTATTTTTTAATTACTAGGATGTATATTCAAATGGTTAAACTTATAAATTTTATATTCATTATTGGAATTTTTAAAAACTTATTTTTATTAAATGTTATATTGAAACTAGTATGTTAGACAATAATTTTAAAAATCAAATAAAAAGTGAACGAAGAAGACGAAATCAATCTTATCAAGCTCTTGATTATATTATTTCACGCGTAACTTATTTTGACTTCTTTTCTGCGGATGCCTTTAACATTGCCAAATATGGGAAATACTTTGCACAAATTTTAAACAAGAAAACTGTTACGAGTGAAATTTTATTATTTCCTTTCATTTATTGTGATTCAAATTTATCTCTTTTATTAAAAAAATATGGAATTCATGATAAAATTTTTGATCATTTATCATTAAAATTAGAAAAACAATTAAAAACAAAAAAGCAGTTTGGTTTTTTAAATAGATCTGAGCGTAATTTAATCAATGAAAATATACCTTATTCGATTGAAGTTAATTTACTTTTTGAAAAAGCCGCTGAAAATGCTTTAACACGTTTTAAAACTCCAGTTATTACTTCAGAAATTCTATTTGTAACAATGATGGAAGAAGAACATACAAAAATTGGAAAGTTATTAAAACAAACGTTATTAACAGATTCAGAATGGCATATCTTAAGATACAGAATTGTTAAGAGTTTACATAGTAATGAATCCGCTATTCGTAGTGAAGTTAGTAAAAACCAGCAGTATTTTGCGTATTTATTAAAAACAGAATTACCTGAGAAAGAATTCAATAAATTGATTGAAGATGAATCGATTGTTAAAGGAGTGGAAATGTTCCGTAATGTTTTAATTAAAGAAATTACACAAATTAATATCTTTAAATTATTAACAAATGAAATTAAAAAATCAATCAAAGTAACAAATAATCGCAAGTATTCTTCCTAATTTGAGTTAGATATTGTATAGTAATATTTATACAAGTTTGTATAGGCGAGCGTAGCCAAGTGGTTACGGCACTGGGTTGTGATTCCAGCATTCGCGGGTTCAAGTCCCGTCGTTCGCCTTTAAATATTTTTTTAATTTATTTTATTTTTGACTCCTCATTATTTGAATGGTATTATCTAGGGTAATGGTATTCACATACAAATAAATTAATTATATAAGATTAGCATGGTTAGATATAGAGGTCCAAGAATAAGAATTGTAAGAAGATTAGGATTATTACCTGGATTAACAAGAAAAAATGTTAAAAATAGAACTAAAACACCGGGTCAACATGGTCGAGTTCTTATGACAAAAACAAAACGTTCGTCATTATCTGATGATTACAGAGAACGTTTATTTGAAAAACAAAAATTACGTTTTAATTATGGAGTTACTGAAAAACAATTAATTGCATATTACAAAGAAGCGAAACGCCGTCCAGGAGCTACTGGTACGTTGTTATTAGAATTATTAGAATCAAGATTGGATTGTGTTATTTATCGTTTAGGATTTGCTCAGACAATTCCAGCAGCTCGTCAAATTGTAAATCACGGTCATGTTCTTGTGAATAATAAAAAAATTAATATCGCAAGTTTTATTTGTAAGAAAGGTGACGTTATTACGATTAAAGAAAAAGAGAAGTCAAGAAAATTAGTATCAGAAAACTTTGAAACACAACAACAAAAACGTAAATTAATTCAACGTCGAATGAAGCGTGTTAATTTAACGAAATCACGTTTTCATAGTTTATTACCTAAACATTTAGAAATTGATTCTGAAACATTAATTGGAAAATTTCTTTCCCCTGTAAAACGAAAAGATGTTTTAGTTCGTATTAATGAATTAAAAGTTATTGAGTATTACTCGAAATAAATAATTAATTTTATTTATTTTTGAGTTCTATCTTTTAATTCTTCTATAATAATATAAAAAATTTAGACAGATTGAGGTTAAAGTAAATATTTAAGTATTTTCTTAGCGTTTAATTGTGGACTACTCTACTTAGTTAAGTTTTCCAAAAACAATGCATTTAAATTTAGTAAAAATACAAACATGAACGACGAATCAGAAAGAACGCGTATCAAAACTGAACGTTACGAAGCTGGGGTAATTCCATACAAAAAAATGGGTTATTGGGACGCAGATTATTCAATCAAAGAATCTGACGTTTTATGTCTTTTCCGTATTACACCACAACCAGGTGTAGATCCAATCGAAGCAGCAGCTGCTGTCGCTGGTGAATCTTCTACTGCTACGTGGACAGTTGTATGGACTGACTTATTAACAGCATGTGATGTTTACCGTGCGAAAGCTTACTTTGTTGAAGAAGTTCCAAATAATGCTGAAGAATTTTTCGCTTTTATCGCATACGAATGTGATTTATTTGAAGAAGGTTCAATTGCGAACTTAACAGCATCTATCATTGGTAACGTATTCGGATTTAAAGCTGTTAAAGCTTTACGTTTAGAAGATATGCGTCTTCCTTACGCGTACTTAAAAACATTCTTAGGTCCAGCTGCAGGTGTTATTGTTGAACGTGAAAGAATTGATGTTTTTGGACGTCCATTATTAGGTGCAACTGTTAAACCAAAATTAGGTCTTTCTGGTAAAAACTACGGTCGTGTAGTATACGAAGGACTAAAAGGTGGTCTAGATTTCTTAAAAGATGATGAAAACATTAATTCTCAAGCATTTATGAGATGGCGTGAACGTTTCTTATATGTAATGGAAGGTATTAACAAAGCTGCTGCTAAAACTGGTGCAGTTAAAGGTTCTTACTTAAACGTTACTGCTGCTACAATGGAAGAAATGTACGAAAGAGCAGAATTCGCTAGAGAAATTGGTTCAATTATTGTTATGATCGATTTAGTAATTGGTTATACAGCTATTCAATCTATTTGTTACTGGGGCCGTAAAAATGATATGATTGTTCATTTACACCGTGCTGGTCATTCGACTTATACACGTCAAAAAACACATGGTATTAATTTCCGTGTTATTTGTAAATGGATGAGAATGTCAGGTGTTGATCATATTCACGCAGGTACAGTTGTTGGTAAATTAGAAGGAGATCCAAACGCAGTTAAAGGATTCTACGATACTTTATTATTACCTAGTTTATCTGAAGATCGTAACTTAGGTTTATTCTTCGATATGGATTGGGCTTCTTTACGTAAATGTTTACCAGTAGCTTCTGGTGGTATTCATTGTGGTCAAATGCACCAATTAACTCACTTATTAGGTGAAGATGTTGTATTACAATTTGGTGGTGGTACAATTGGTCATCCAGATGGTATTCAAGCAGGTGCAACTGCAAATCGTGTTGCCTTAGAGTCTATGGTCTTAGCTAAAAATGAAGGTCGTGATTATTTAGCTCAAGGTCCTGATATCTTAAAAGAAGCTGCTAAAACTTGTCGTCCATTACAAACAGCGTTAGATTTATGGAAAGCAATTACATTTGATTATGCTTCTACAGATACTTTAGATTTCGAAGCAACTCCAACTTCATCTGCTTCTTAATTTTTTAAACCTGTGGTTTTAAAATTATTATTTAATTAGAGTATTAACTTTCTACAAATCAAATTTAACAAAAATAAAAGGACTTATTATGGCAAGAGTTACACAAGGTTGTTTTTCTTTATTACCAGACTTAACAGACGAGCAAATTACAGCACAAGTTAAATATTCTATTGCATCGGGATATGCCCTTTCAATTGAATATACAGATGATCCACACCCACGTAACTGTTACTGGGAAATGTGGGGATTACCTTTATTCGATGTACCTGATGCGGCTACAATTATGTATGAATTATCAGAATGTCGTAAAGCTCATCCAGGTGTTTATATCAAAATGAGTGGTTTCAATAATGCTCGTGGTATTGAATCAACATCAATTTCATTCATGGTACAACGTCCTGCTTTTGAACCTGGATTCTATTTAGTTCGTCAAGAAGGTAAAGGAAGAAATATCATTTACACAATCCAAAGCTATGCAGTTCAATCTGCAGGTGAAGGTGCGCGTTACTAATTAATCTAAAATGGAATTAATTTTTAAATAAATTAATTCCATTTTTCTTTTTCTAATACAAAAAATTGTATTAGATTTTTATATAACCAAAAATTTAAATATGTGTAAAACTTTAAAAGATTTAATCTTAAGTCAAAATGATTCAATTGACATTAAAGATTGTTATGTTCAAACTGGTATTGAAGGTATCTTAGGACAGATGGATGATGAATTAGTTGGTTTAAAAAATGTAAAACAACGTGTTCGTGAAATTTCTTCTGTTCTTTTATTTGATAGAATTCGTGAATTACAAGATTTGTCTAGTTTAAACTCTAGTTTACATATGGCCTTTACAGGCGCTTCAGGAACTGGTAAAACATCAGTTGCAAATAAAGTAGCGTTAGTTCTAAGAAATTTAGGTTTCTTAACAAAAGGCCATTTAACAAATGTAACAAGAGAAGATTTAGTAGGTCAGTATGTTGGTCATACTGCACCAAAAACACGCGAGCAATTACAAAATGCTCAGGGTGGAATTTTATTTATTGATGAAGCTCATCATTTATATAAACCTGATAATGAAAGAGATTACGGTTCAGAGGCCATTGAACTTTTATTACAAGTTATGGAAAATCAAAGAGATGATCTAATTTTAATATTCTCTGGTGGAAAGACTAAGATTGAAGGTTTTTTCAATTCTAATCCTGGAATTTCATCTCGAATTGGAAATCATATTGATTTTCCAAATTATGAAGTAGATGATTTAACAGATATTACAAAGTTTTTATTAAATAATGAAAACCGTTATAAATTTACAGATGAAACTCTAGAAATTTTAATTTTTTATATTGAACAATTAATTACTTTTCCTGCATTTGCTAATGCTAGAACAATTAAAGTTTTTGTAAATCAATTGTTAGGATATCAAGCTGTAAGAGTTGAAAATACTTTAACTTCAACAGGATCTATTAATTATGATTCTTTAGTTACAATTCAACCAGAAGATTTTAGATTTACTCAAGATGATTTTATTAACATTATTGGAAGTGAAAAAGTTCAACTTTACAAAGGTTAAATTTAATTTATAAAAAAATTTTAAAAATATATGCTATTTCTTTTAGCTACGCCTGAATATAATAATATTCAATCTAATACAACAAAAGTAAGAGTTCATTTGCGTAATGGTGTTGCTGAAATTTTTGATCAACACCAAGATTTAATGGGAAAAATTGACAACAATATTATTGAAATTGAAACAAATTTTGAAAATAAAACAGAAAAAGTTTTATTCGTTCTTCAAGATGCTGTTTTTATTGTTTCAAATCAAGGTTTAGATGTAAATTCAGAAAATAAAGGAACAGGTGTTTATGTTTATGCTAAACGTGTAAAAGAAATAACACCTAAAATGTCTTTAAATGAAATTACAACTCAATGGGAACAAAAGAAATTAGATTTAGAGCAAGAAACGAAAAAATTAGGAGAAGATAAAACATTAGATAAAAACATTAATTCAAAAATTTTTGTTTTAAAAGATG
>Ga0115001_10000717_pt1 | contig 24874 bp, 23 predicted proteins | sample ArcticOcean_MG_C_12_FD_89869 | JGI IMG/M metagenome (GOLD analysis project Ga0115001, IMG submission 89869) | Marine microbial communities from western Arctic Ocean - ArcticOcean_MG_CB8_130 | ecosystem: Environmental > Aquatic > Marine > Oceanic | place: Arctic Ocean: Canada Basin | collected... | reverse complement strand
CAAAGCACTTGTTTAAATATATAAAATCTTTTAATTTCATAATTATAAAGTTAATAGCTACATTCTTCTCCACTATCCTTTTTTGTTGATTTCCATTTGATATTTCCAGCTTTTTCTGCTTCGCAAGAATTGCCATAAACTAAATTGTTGCAAGCACAGACTGGTTGATATTCTTTTGTACAAATAATATCTGGATTAGGAGAAACAATACAGTCACCAATCACATCGTCTGTACCACCACAACTAACTAAAAATGAACAAATTAAAATGAATACTAACTTTTTCATAAACTATGATTTATTTCTTTTTATTTAAAATTTCAATTATTTGCTTTTTAATTTTGTTAATTCTCATTTTTCTAAATTCAACTTTTTCAATATTTCCATTTTGCTCCGCCCTATTAATTCTTTTTTTAAGCTGATTAATTTTACTGCCTAATTTAGGAATTTGACTCTTATCTAGTTTATTCATTGTTTTAAATTTATGAGTTCTTCTAAATTTAATAAAAGATTTTGTCAATTTCATGCTATAATTATGTAAAAATATTTCTAAAACTTAAAAAACTTTTTTACGATAAGAATAATTTTTTTAGTTTTTTGACTTTTTGACAGATTTTTTTTTTGGTATCATATTTGTTATTTTCATATTCATAAATGAACGTATCTGATAAATTTTATCTAAGAGCAGTAACTAAACTTGAAAAAGGAGCTGCGATAAACGAGCTTTACCAACTACTCTATAAACACGAAAAATTGGAAGATTATGAAGCTTGTGCTGGAATTTACAAGGCTATTCAAGACAAATCAAAATAGTGAAATGAATAAGTTAATTGCCTTTTTAATTGTGTCTACTTTAATATCGTGTAATAGCCCCTATCGAGAGATGAAATCTATTGATGAAATTAATGGAGTTTGGAAGTCTAATTTAGAAACGCTGACTATAAATGTTGAAGAAATGTTAATTAAAAGTGATCTTGACTCATTTCAAAAGATATTGACTCACAGACACTACGACAAATCAAAAATTACAGTTTCTCTAGGGAGTGTTTTTTTTTATGATGCCCAAGTGTTTATAAAAGAAGATGGTTCTGCAATTAAAATAGACAAAGAGAATGCTGAAATAGTTGTTGAATTTAAAAAAATAGAATAACCCTTATTTATAAAAAATGTTTAAACAACTTACTCTTTTTTTGTTGATTTTCTCCGGGATTCTTAGCTCTCAGGTTATCTCCGAAGAGTTAATTAAATCACATCTATTTGCGCTGTCCTCTGACTTAATGGAGGGAAGAAAAGCTGGTACAATTGGGATTGAAAAGGCAGCTATTTATATCGAAAAAGAGTTTGAGAGAATAGGGTTAGGCTGGTTTGGAGGCATGAACTCTTACAGGCAAAATTTTGAAGAAAGAGGACTTTCTCTCTTTAATATAGTAGGGTATCTTGAAGGGAAAAGTAAAAAGAATGAAATTGTAGTAATCTCTGCTCATTATGATCATTTAGGTATTAAAAAAGGGGGTGATGAAGAAGATGTGATTTTTAATGGGGCTAATGACAATGCTTCTGGAGTCACAGCGGTTCTTGCGCTTGCTGAACATTTTTCAAATCAAAACAACAACGAAAGAAGCTTGTTGTTTGTTGCTTTTACAGCTGAAGAAATGGGTTTACTAGGTTCTAATTATTTTGGAAAGCAAATCAATTCTAAAAATATAATAGCTGGGATAAACATTGAAATGATTGGAAAAGAATCTCCTTTTGGGCCTAAAACAGCTTGGATAACGGGCTTTGACCGCTCTGATTTTGGAAGAATAATACAACAAAACTTAATTGGTTCTGATTACAAGGTTTTTCCAGATCCATATGTTAATTTTAATTTGTTTTTTAGATCTGATAACGCCTCTTTGGCTAAATTAGGAGTTCCTTCCCACACTTTTTCCACAAGTCCTATGGATAAAGATTTAGATTACCACAAAGTATCGGACGAAGCCAAGACTTTAGATCTTTTCACTATTTCAGAAACTATAAAGGCAATTGCAGCCGGAGTAAAATCTATAATTAGCGGAGCTGATTCCCCAACTAGAGTTAGTATTTCTGAAAATTAATTTTTTATAAAAAAGCTTCTTTCATTCTTTTGATTCTTATCGATATTAAACTACTTTTAGGTAAAATAATATCGCTATGAACAAAAAATCAAGAAGAAATTTTATTAAGAAATCCTCTGCTATAGGAGCTGGATTTTTCATTGTACCAAGAAATGTTTTAGGAGGGATTGGGTACACTCCACCAAGTGATCAACTTAATTTAGCGGCTATTGGAGCTGGAGGGAAAGGTTCTAGTGATATTTTAAACTCCTCAGTAAATGGAAGAGAAAGGATTGGAGCATTGTGCGATGTTGATTTCTCGGGAAGCGCTAAAGGAACAGTAAAAAAGTTTCCTAAGGCAAAACTATACTCTGACTTTAGAGAAATGTTAGATAAAGAAAAAGATTTGGATGCCGTAACAATATCAACTCCTGATCATGTTCATGGATGTGCTGCAGTTTATGCAATGGAAAGGAACAAACATGTATACGTTCAAAAACCTATAACCCACAACATAAAAGAAGCTAGACTTTTAACCACTCTAGCAAGAAAACAAAAAGTGGTTACTCAAATGGGTAACCAAGGAGGCTCCAATCCATTATTAGGAATGGTACAAAACTGGATTGACTCAGGAAAGGTTGGCAAAATTTCAAAAGTAAAAGTATGGACCAATAGACCTGTTTGGCCACAGGGAATAGAAATGATGAAGCCTGATCCTAGTAAAAAACCTGATGCATTAAATTGGGACTTATGGCTAGGCCCAGCCTCGGACAAGCCTTACACCCCAAACTTGCATCCATTTAATTGGAGAGGCTGGTGGGAATATGGTACTGGAGCTTTAGGAGATGTTGGGTGTCACTTAATTGATATTCCTTTTAGAACTCTGGGACTAAAATATCCAAAGGATGCTGAATGTAGTGTGGGAAGTGTTTATACGAAAATGTGGAATGCTGATTATTTTCCTGAAGGATGTCCACCTTCATCATTAATTACTTTAAACTTTGGTTCAACAGAAAAAAATGATACCCCAATGCAATTAACTTGGACAGATGGCGGAATAAGACCACCACATCCAGAAATTATTCCAGCAAATGATGATATTGGAGGACCTGGGAGCTTTAATGGTGTTTTAATGATTGGTGAGAAAGGTATTATTTCTACAAACATTAATGATAGCTCTGCGTTAACTCCGAAACTGTATTTATATAATGGGGAGACTGAGTTTGGCCCAGAAACTGAGAAAATGTCTGAGCCTGAATATGGCCATCAGCGCAGATGGGTGGATGCTTGTAAAGCTGGCTTTAATAGTAAAGAGCATCTTGACTTAACTTCTTCTTTTGATTATGCAGGGCCAATGACGGAAACTGTTCTAATGGGTAATTTAGCTATAAGAAGCTATATGCTTAGAAAAGAAAATGCGAAAGGTAAATTAGACTTTTTTGCTAGAAAAAAACTTCTTTGGGACGGAGAAAACATGAAAATAACAAACCTTGAAGAAGCTAATCAATTTGTTACAAGAAAATACAGAGCTGGTTGGGAAATCTAGCTATTTGATTTAATACATGGCATTGTTTTTGAATATGTTTGTATATGAAAAACTACTTTTTTTCAATATGGGCTCTTTTTATAAGTATTTCTTTGTATTCACAAAAAATATATTCCACTAACAACTCTTATCAAGCGGACTTAAAGGTGTTCGTTGTCAAACAAGATTATCAAGCAGACTTAAGAGTTTTTAATGTTAAACAATCTTATAAAGCAATGGGAAATGATGGTCTTTGGTTTTTTGTTAGTCAGAAATATCAGGCTGAAAAGAAAGTAATTTTTGTAGATTATGAATATCAAGCAGACTTAAAGGTTTTCTTTGTCAACTACCAATACCAATCAGGGTGGAAAAATTCTAAAAAAAAACATTTATTATATTAATAATTATAATAATTCTCAATCACACTAATTAATTATATTTGAGGCTCTTTTAAATCTACAAATGAAGCCAAACCAAAAACTAAAGCTTTCTAAAAAAGTTCAAGTTAAAAACATGTTTGATTCTATTTCTGCTGAATATGATTTATTAAACCGAATAATGACGTTTGGAAATGATATTCGGTGGAGAAAAAAAATCTATAAAATCGCAAAATCTGACAATCCAAAAGATATTTTAGACATTGCTACGGGAACAGCTGATATTGCTTTAGAACTTTCTAAAATAACTGAATCTAGTATAATTGGATTGGATATTTCTGAACAAATGCTTGAGGTTGGAAGAAAAAAAATTAATAATAAAAAACTGTCAAATAAAGTTGTCTTAATTTCGGGAGATGCTGAGAATCTTGATTATGAAAAAGAAAGTTTTGATTTGGTCACTATTGGCTTTGGAGTTAGAAATTTCGAAAACTTAGAAAAGGGATTAAAAGAGAGTCACAGAGTTCTAAGAAGTAGGGGGAAATTAATAATATTGGAGACTTCTATTCCAGAAAATTCCATAATCAAATTTTTTTATTTATTTTTTAGTAGGTCTTTTATTCCTCTAATAGGATCTTTGTTCTCAAAAGATAAAACCGCATATCAATACCTTCAAAAATCTGCAGAAAAATTTCCAAGTGGCAAAAATTTTATTTTGGTTTTAAATAAATGTGGCTTTTCAAACGTCAAGGTTCAAACTCAAATGTTTGGTGCGACATCAATATATATTGCTAAAAAATAAGATTAATAAAACTTGTAGAATCAATTATGGTTTCAAATATTGCTTTTTTTACAAAACTAAAATCTTTACACTCACAAAAGATTCCTTTTATTGCCTTTAGACTACCTAATTCAGAAGAGCTAGTCTGTTACTGGGGAGATGAACAAATAATAAATAATTCTTTGACTGAAAAACCTGGGTTTATTATGATGCCTTTTGAGACGAATAAAAAAGGTTATTTTATTGGAAATGACAAGATGTTTTCAACAAAACTTAGTGAAAGCGGCTTTTCAAACTCATTGAACAAAACACTTAATCAAAACTTAAATTTCTCTGCTTTCAAAGAAGTTTATATTAAAGATGTTACTGAAATAATTAACACAATTTCAAAAAGTGAATTAACTAAACTTGTTTATTCTAGAAGTTTTGAGTTTGGTTTAAGTGATAAAAATTTCAACTCTTACTTAAAAAACTTATTAAGCCTTTATACCAATGCTTTTTGCTATTTATTTTACCACCCAAAAGAAAACTTTTGGATGGGAGCCACACCAGAAACTCTTTTAGAAATTCAAAATAAAAAAATAACTACCATGGCTCTTGCGGGCACAAAGAAAAAAGAAGTTGCCCGATGGGGGGATAAAGAGATTCTTGAACAAAAAATAGTGGTAGACGAAATAAAAAAAAACTTAATCCCTTTTTGTAAGAATATTAAAGCAGAAAGTTCTATTACTGTAAATGCAGGAAAAATTGATCATCTAAAAACCTCAATCTCTGGAAAAACAAGTTCAAGTCCCTCAAAGATTATTGCCTCTATACATCCTACTCCAGCGGTTGGAGGGGTCCCTAAAGAAAAAGCTCTTTCGATTATTAAATCAATAGAGCGTTATGATAGAGCTTTTTATTCTGGATATTTAGGAAAACTCAGTGATCGTAATTGCTGCCTTTTTGTAAATTTAAGATGTGTTCATATTCAAAAAAATAAAGGGGAAATTTTTGTTGGTGGTGGAATAACTAAAGATAGTAATCCAGAAAAAGAATGGGAAGAAATAATGAATAAATCTAAAACAATATTGGACGCGGTTTTTAAGTAGTCCATTAATTGATTTACTACATTTGTATAGTGATGATGTATCCCAAAATTGATAATGCTCAAACAACTATTCTTTCTTGTTTAAAGCTAGGTATAAACAATGTGGTCATTTCTCCAGGATCAAGAAATGCTCCATTAGCAATTAGTTTTGCTTCTAGCAAGGACTTTAACTGTTATAGTATTGTTGACGAGAGATCGGCAGGTTTTTTTGCTCTTGGAATTGCGCAACAAACTAAAAGTCCAGTAATTCTACTTTGCACCTCTGGCTCTGCACTTCTTAATTATGCTCCCTCTGTTGCAGAAGCTTTTTATAGCGAAATTCCATTAATCATACTCTCCGCCGATAGACCAAAATATAAAATCAATATTGGAGATGGTCAGACAATAAGCCAGCTTAATGTTTTTGGAGAAAACATATTAAGTTCCGACTCATTACGTCAAGATGTTAATCACGAAACAAAATCTATAATAAGTAGCAATCAACAAAATTTGATAAGTGATGACCTAAGTACTGAAAAAATAAAAAAACTGCAATTAGATATTCAAAAATTTAATGAAAAATTATTAAACAAAAGACTTAACGAATCTACTTTGCTACAAAAACCTGTCCACATTAATATTCCAATGGAAGAGCCTCTTTATGGCTTTACAAAAAAACCTACTGTCAACCTTACAAGCACTAAAAGAATTAAAAAATCTTTTGAAGAAAAAAAATATAAAAAATATGCTGACGTAATTACCAAAAGCTCCAAGGTGATGATTCTGGTCGGGTCTTCTGAACCCAATTGTTTGTCTAACTCTGTCATTAACAACATACGTTCCTTTTCAAATATTATTGTATTGACAGAGTCGACTTCAAATTTAAATAATGATGCTTTTTTCCAAAATATTGATCAAATAATTGCCCCTTTAGAGTTGATTGACGATAAAGAGAATTGGTTTAAAAAACTTTCCCCTGAAATTTTGATTACACTTGGGGGGATGATAATCTCAAAAAAAATTAAATCTTTTTTAAGGTCCAAGCCTCCAAAATTACACTTACATATTGGACTGAATAAGGCTAATGACACGTATTTTAGTGGAGTAAAACACATTAAGACTTCCCCAAACTTGTTTTTCAAAAAAACTTTATCAAAAAAACATAAATCATCCGATTTTTATAATTTATGGAACGGTATTTCCATGCAAAGAGCTTCTAGTCATCAAAAGTTTATTAGAAATGCAAATTATTCCGATTTAATTGTTTTTTCTATTTTATCATCAAGGATTCCTAAAAGATATCTTATTCAAGTTTCTAATAGTTCTCCGATAAGATACCTTCAACTTTTCAAAATATCTTTTAATAATGTCGTGAATTGTAACAGAGGAACTAGTGGAATTGACGGCAGCACGTCAACAGCCGTTGGAGCTTCTTTGGAAAATAAATCTCCAACACTTTTAATAACAGGAGATCTAAGTTTTTTCTATGATGTCAATGGTCTTTGGAATAATTACATAAAACCTGACTTTAGAATTATAATAATAAATAATAGTGGTGGTGGGATTTTTAGAATTCTTCCTGGACATAAAGATGATGCGATTTTTTCAAAATTTATTGAAACAAAACATTCTTTGAATGCTAAAAAAATAGCTCAACAATATGGGTTTGATTATCAACATAAAAAAACACAGTTTGGACTTAAGTTTGCATTAAAAAGATTTTTTAATAAATCAACTAAACCAAAAATTTTAGAAGTCTCCACTCCTTCAGAGTTAAGTTCAGAAACTCTAAAAAATTACTTTAAATTTTTATCGAAAAATTAAGATTCATTTAAGCTAAAGAAAGTATTATATTTAAAAAAAAATGTTCATGAAAATCCAGTGGAACGAAATAAAAAAATACTCTGATATAAAGTTTGAGCTTTATAATGGAATCGCTAAAATAACCATTAATAGGCCTAAGGTTTACAATGCTTTCAGGCCTGAAACAAATATTCAAATGCTAGAGGCTTTCGATGCTTGTAGAGAGCGTAATGACGTTGATGTTGTCGTTTTAACAGGCGCAGGAGACAAGGCCTTTTGTAGTGGAGGTGACCAAAATGTAAAAGGTTCTGGCGGCTATATTGGAGACGATGGGGTCCCACGGTTAAATGTCCTCGATTTACATAAAAAAATTAGAGAAATTCCCAAACCAGTAATTGCTATGGTAAATGGATATGCAATTGGAGGAGGACATGTTTTACATGTTGTTTGTGATCTTACCATTGCAAGTGAAAATGCTGTTTTTGGACAAACAGGTCCAAAGGTTGGAAGTTTTGACGGAGGCTTTGGCTCTTCTTACTTAGCCCGACATGTAGGGCAAAAAAAAGCGCGAGAAATCTGGTTTTTATGTCAACAATATTCTGCTGAAGAAGCATTAAAAATGGGGATGGTAAACAAAGTAGTAACATTAGAAAAGCTTGAAGAGACTACTCTTGAATGGTGTTCCATGATGCAAAAAAGAAGTCCGTTAGCTTTAAGAATGATAAAAAGAAGTTTAAACGCTGAGTTAGATGGTCAGCATGGGCTTATGCAACTTGCTGGAGACGCAACTTTATTGTATTACCTGACCGAGGAAGCTCAAGAAGGTAAAAATGCTTTTCTAGAAAAAAGAGAGCCAAATTTTAAAAAATATCCTAAGTTCCCTTAAACTTTGTTAAAAATTATATTAATAAATGTCTTCAAAGCTTAATCAATGGATTTCTGCCGCACGACTTAGAACAATCCCTTTGTCTATTTCTGGAATATTAGTTGGATCTTTTGCGACCATAAATCAAAAAATGTTTGATCTGCCAATTTTTTTATTAGCCATATTTACAACTATTTCTTATCAAGTTCTATCTAACTTTGCTAATGATTATGGGGATGGCATAAAAGGCACAGATAATAACCGAATTGGACCTAAAAGAGCCGTTCAAAGCGGAGAAATAAGCGCAAAAGAAATGAAAAAAGGAATTTTTTTGTTGTCAACTATATCTTTCATTTTAACTTTCTTGTTAGTTTTTATATCTTTTGGGAAAGACATAAATAACTTAATCTTATTTATTGCCTTAGGCTTAGCTGCCATAATATCTGCCATTAAGTATACCGTTGGGGAAAATGCATATGGGTATATGGGTTTTGGAGATCTTTTTGTTTTTTTGTTTTTTGGACTATTAAGCGTTTTAGGTTCTAACTTTTTATTTACCTCTATGTTTAATTCCGTTCTTATTTACCCTGCATGCTCTATTGGTTTATTAAGTGTTGGTGTTTTAAACCTTAACAACATGAGAGATGTAGAAAATGATGAAAAATCTGAAAAAAAAACAATAGTTGTCAAGCTAGGAATTTTTAAATCAAAGCTATACCACTGTTTCTTAATTTTCATGTCTATAATTTTCATTTCAATACTTCATTTTAAACTGAATTCTAGTTCTTTAATGTTTTTAGGACTTATTGTTTCGCTTATTGTTTTGCTTACAATACATCTTGTTTTAATTTTAAACATTACTAATCCCGAAAAATTTGATTCTCAGTTAAAGCCTTTGGTTTTTTCCATCTTTTTTTACTCAATTATTTTATCATTACATTTCATTGACATTATTTAAAAAATGAAAGCTTATTATTTTAAACACTTATTAAAATTTAAAACACCCGGAGGAACCTCAAGGGGAATCTTAAATGATAAGGAAAGTTGGTTTATTGTAATTGTTGATGGGGAAAATTATGGAATTGGTGAGTGCAGCTTAATAGCGGGATTGAGTCCAGATTCTAGTTTAACATTTGAATTCAAACTAAAACAGGTTTGTGAAAAAATCCAATCTGGATTAAACCCGTCTTGTGATTTAGAAGATTACCCTTCTATTTTGTTTGGTCTTGAAACAGCACTATTATCATTTCAGTCATCTAATCCTTTTGTTTTTTCAGAATCTAAATTAACGTCTGGGAACGACAGCATCTCTATAAATGGATTGATATGGATGGGCGAAAAATCTTTTATGAAAAAACAAATAAAAGATAAGATTGAATCAGGCTTTAATTGTATTAAGATAAAAATTGGTGCATTAGATTTTAATCTAGAATGCGAGCTATTAAGCGCAATTAGGTCTGAGTATTCAGATTCTGATGTGGAAATTCGAGTAGATGCTAATGGATCGTTTAAACCTGTTTCATGTTTAGAAAAATTAGAAAGATTATCTGAATATAAAATTCACTCTATTGAACAGCCCATTAAAGCAAGGCAATGGCATGAAATGGCTTCTCTTTGTGAAAAATCACCTCTTTTAATCGCTTTGGACGAAGAGCTTATTGGTATTACAGATGAAAAAGAACGTAAAAAACTGCTTAATGAAATAAACCCCGCTTATATAATTTTAAAACCTAGCTTAATTGGAGGGACTAAAAAAGCAGATGAGTGGATTCATTTGGCCGAATCTTTAAATATAAAATGGTGGTCTACAAGTGCTTTGGAAAGTAACATTGGACTAAACGCTATCTCACAATGGGTTTATAATAAAGCTCCCTTTTTAAAACAGGGGTTAGGCACTGGAGAGCTTTTCTTAAACAATATTGAATCTCCTTATTTTGTTGAAAAAGGCTCTTTAAAGTATCGATTTGAGAAAAGCTGGTCAACTGATTTATTTGAAAGTTATACATCTTCCAAATGACTAAACACCATCAAAAAATTCATCCAAATTTTAAAATAAATAGTGTCCCTTTCTCAAGTTTAGGGATTTTAAAGCAAAATGAAGATTCACCAGTATTTGACAAATGCTTATTAAAATTTTTCACAGAGTGGTTAAATGATAATCCTAAAATCAACCTTCAAACATCAGGTTCTACAGGGAATCCAAAAAAAATCACAGCTTTAAAATATTCAATGATTTTATCAGCTAAAAATACAGGAAAATACTTTAATCTTAAGGAAGGGGACCGGGCGTTACTTTGCTTACCGTTAGATTTTATAGCAGGTAAAATGATGGTTGTTAGAGCGATGGTGCTAGGTTTAAATTTATTCATATCAAAACCCAGTGGAAATCCAATAAATGAGTTTTCAAAAGAATATGATTTTGCCGCCATGACTCCCTACCAACTAGACAGGGTAGTCAGTCATGTTAAAAAAATAAAATGTTTAATCATTGGTGGAAGCCCAGTTGGGGACTCCCTAAAGAGAGTAGTTGAAAATAAAACCTCTGGAGTATTCGAAACATTTGGCATGACAGAGACCCTTTCTCATATTGCAATTAAAAACTTAAGCAATGGGGAAGAGGTTTTCAGTGCTATTCCTGGAGTTACTTTTTCTGTTAAAAATGAATATTTAAAAATAACAGCTCCTTTTGTCTCCAAAACCCCAATTATAACTAAAGATAAAGTTGATCTGATTTCTAGTACTAAATTTAAGTGGATCGGCAGGGCTAGTGCAATAATAAATTCTGGGGGAATTAAGTTTAGTCCTGAAAGCATCGAAAGAAGTCTAAACAAGTACTATTCTCAGCCATTTGTAATCTGTGGTTTGCCTGATAAAAATTTAGGAGAAAAAATTGTTTTAATTTTTGAAAATAACCCGCCTAGGGATTTTCAACAATATTTTAATAAATTAAAAAGGCATGAAAAGCCCAAGGCTGTTTTTAGTTTAAGTAATTTTAAAAGAATAAACGGTAAAATTGACCGAAAAGATATTAAAATTAAAATTTTAGAAAAAATTAAAAATGGAAAGTAAAGAAGAAGAATTATGGAACACAGTTACTCATTTTATCGGTTTAATTTTTAGTTTAATTGGTTTACCTGTGCTGTTATATTACAATCAAAACCTGACAGAGTTTAGTTTTGTAAGTATTCTTTTTTTTGAGTTTGGGATGGTTTGCGTCTATACATCCTCAACATTATATCATTACACAACTAATTTAAAGCTAAAACACAAGCTTAGGGTTTTTGATCATATAAGTATTTTTTATTTGATTGCCGGATCATATGCTCCAGTTTGCTTAATCACTCTTTACGATGGCTCTGGGTTAAAAATTTTTAGTACTGTGATGATTATTGCAGTATTAGGGACAATTTTTAAAGTGTTTTACACTGGAAAATTAGAAAAACTATCTTTAATTCTTTATTTGGCCATGGGCTGGATTATAGCTTTAGATTTTGAATCCATATTAAACCTTATAAGTTTTAATGGTCTTATGCTGTTGGTGTTAAGTGGTCTATCTTACACTATTGGAACTGTCTTTTACAGCCTACAGAAAATGAAATATTCCCATGCTATTTGGCACCTATTTGTTATGGGCGGAAGCGCTTCTCATTATTTTTTGGTATTATTTTATGTAATATAAGTCAGGTTGTTTTTTAAAATAACTATATATTTATAATAATGTCTATAAAGAATTCCAGAAGAAGTTTTATAAAAAACACCTCATTAGGTGTGGCACTTTCTGCACTTCAACCTTCTTTTGGATTCAATTCCTTGAGAACAAAAGAAAATAAGATTGGTCATGGCGATTTTCAGTTTAGCCTTGATAAAGTTTGGGGAGTTCAAAACCCTAATAATTATCCAGTAGATCATTGCCATGAAATGGTTATTGACTCTAAAAACAGAATTATTCTTACCACCACTCATCCCAAAAACAATATTTTAATTTATGACAGGTCAGGAAATATTTTGGACTACTGGGGTATAAACTACAATGGTGCTCATGGTCTTACGCTTGTAAATCAAGGTGGGGAAGATTTTTTGTTTATTACAGACCCTGACTCGAACAGGGTTTGTAAAACGACCTTAAATGGCAGGAAAATTTTCGAATTAAACTTCCCTAAAGAAATCCCAGACTATACTAACGCTGTTCAGTTTAAACCAACCGAAACTGCTGTCGCGCCCAACGGAGATATTTATGTCGCAGATGGTTATGGCTTAGATTTTATCATTCAATATGACTACAAAGGAAATTATATTCGTCATTTTGGAGGGCATGGAAATGGCAATGAGTTATTTGACTGTTGTCATGGAATCACTTTAGACAATAGAGAAAAGGCTAATCCTACTTTATTAATTACATCGAGAAATAAAAATGAATTTAAAAGGTTTAGTTTAGATGGTAAGTGGATAGAAACTATTTCTATGCCTGGATGTTACATCTGCAGGCCTGTTGTTAAAGATGATTATCTTTTGTTTGCTGTTATAGTAACCAAAAGTTGGGGAGAACATGACGGAATGTTGGCGGTGCTAGATAAAGACAACAAAGTGATTTCGTTTCCTGGCGGCAGCAAACCATCTTACGTTAATAACGAGCTAGCCAAACCTCAATACGACCAAAAAAGCTTTAAAAATCCTCATGATGTTTGTGTGGATAGTGATTGGAACTTGTATGTTCCTCAATGGAATTCTGGTAAAACTTACCCTAACAAATTAACTCGTTTATAATCAACTATGCATAAATATTTACTCATTTTATTTCCATTCTTTATGTTCTCACAAGAAACCGAAATCCAAAAATATGACGTTATAAAGTCAATAGAAAATATTGAAATACGTTATTACCCCCCATCAATGAAAGCCAAGGTTAGTTCCAATAGGAATTTCTCAAAACTCTTTCAGTATATAAGTGGGAACAATGACAAAAAAGAAAAAATAGCCATGACAGCTCCTGTTTATATGACCCAAGAGAATGGTAAAAACACTATGGAATTTGTATTACCTTCAAAATATTCAGAGGAAAATGCCGCATTACCAAAAGACAAAAGTATTGAGTTATACAGTTCAAAGCCTGGTTATTATGCGGCCATTAGATTTGGGGGGTATTCCAATGTTGATAAGGTTAATTTAAACTACAAAATTCTTTTAGAAAAAATAAAAGAAAACAACCTGTCGGTTGTTAGTAAAAAGCCTATTTCACTATCTTACAACAGTCCTTATAAAGTATTTAACAGGCGAAATGAGGTGTTAGTTGAAATTGAATATAGTGTCAAATAAAGTCTAAGTATTTTTAAATGGAATCTTTGAATTCATTATTTCTAATATTACGTCTTTAATCACCTCCTCAAATTGATTTATTTTTACTAAATTAATCGAATCATCTAAGCCTTTTGACGATGTCTTTATTCCAAACTTCATGAAGCCTTTATTAAGATCTCTGAATGAAATAAGACCAGATTCAATGATGGTTGTTTTGGGGTAGTTTTTAAAATACATATATGCATAACAAAGTAATTGCATAGCCTTTAGGTGAGAAGGCTCAAGGCATGAAGAAATTTCTCTAACCGTGACTTCATTGGGTTTTATTAGCCCCGTTTTATAATCTATTATCCTCACCACTCCGTTTCTTTTATCTACCCTATCAATAATTCCTTTTAATTTTACAGGATGCTTTAATTGTTTTATATTTAATTCACATTCAATTCTTTTCTCTAAAAAAATAATTTCTATCTCATTACCTTGTTCTATATCGCATATTTCGTTTTTAATTAAAGTTTTTATTGCTTTTTTAACAACCTCATAAGCAATCAAACTTTTGCCTTTTTTAAAATCTTTAATATGATTTTTTACAAACGACTCTTGAACTTTATTTTCTAGTTCTGTCAACAACGACAGTAAGTCGCTTTTTAAAATTTTTTTATTCAATATCGGCTTATAAAGAGCTTCTAGCGAATCATGGAATACAAGCCCAATTGTTCTTGGGTTTATCTGGTCAATCTCTTGGTCTTCATAAATCTGTAAAAGGTTTTTATAATAAAATTCTTCCGGGTTTTTTAAGTAAACCTCTAGAGATGATGGAGAAAACCCTTTTATAGCTAGCTCCTTTAATCTTTTCAGTGATCCTGGGGATTTTAATAATTCCAAATCATTTTTTTCAGAATAAATAATTGGGTTATATATTTTGGAAGAAATCTTGTGTTTATCTTCGATTTCAATTTGATAAATAAACCTGCTTTTTTCACCCCCTAAAACTCCTTCATTAAAATTATTATAAATTAAAAAAACGTTTTTTGCTTTTTGGAGAAGTCTGTAAAAATGATAGGTATAAATAGAGTCTAAATCACTGAATGTCAAAAGCCCATGTTTTTTTCTTAAATCGAATGGAATTAATGAGCTATGTGTTTTGCCCTTAGGCAAGGAGCCTTCATTGACAGAGCATATTATCACGTTTTCAAAATCAATAGCTCTAGACTCAAGAAGCCCCATAATTTGAACACTTGCTGATAAATTCGACTTGAAGCTAGATATAGATTCGTCTAGTTGTGATGTAATTATACTTTTAAGAGTTCTTATGTCTTTAATAAAAGAATATATTTCCAGTAGTCTTTTAGATTTTTCAAGCGCTTCGTTGGTAGATATAATTTGAAGAAATTCGTTCGAGTTGTTTTTTGTTTTTAAAATTATAAATTTAAAAAATTGAATTAAGGTATTTAAGGCTTTTTTGGGGTTGTCCCATTTTTCAATAACAGAAAACAGGATTTGTTTTTCTTTTGTTTTTAGACTTTCCGTGTCCAAGAAGCCTAATCTAACAAGGCTGGAAGACATTAATCGTTTTATTTTAGGTTCTCTATTATTATTGAGGCTTAATTGAATATCAAAAATTTCTGAAATTAAATTTTTAATTTCCAGATGATAAAACTTGGGCTTAACCGTAATGTTTAAATCATCTAAGCCAGTTGGCAAATAGTTTAAAACTGGATTAATCATTGATTCATCTCCCAAAACTACAACAGTATTGTTTGGTTTATTGTGGTTTATTTTAGATAAAATTTCTCCTACTATCTTAGCCTGACCCATTAGCTTTGGAGTCCCAACTATTTGTATGTTTTTTTCTTTTAGATAATCTTGACCAGTCCACTTGAAAGGATGTTTACTAAATCTTTGCCATTGGTTTTTATATTTTTTTATGAAATAGGCTGCTCCGTGGCTTTTGTTTCTTAAAAACTCTTTATCTATGTCCCAGTAAATTTCTCCATTATTAAAGTCTAATAGCTCTTTAATTATTAGTTCTTCTGATTGACTCAACGAATTTAAGCCAATAAAAATATGTTGCAACGTATTATTAGCTTCCTTGTAGAGTTCAAGGTTCTCTTTAGCTTCACTATAGCAAATCCCCTTTGTGCCTTTTTCCTCTTTTAGTAGCCTGTCTTTAAAAAGAGAATATAGTTGGGGAAGAATCTCCCAATACAAATGGTTTTCCTTTTGATCTGATTTATTTTCCGACCAGGCATTAATTTTATTAATTTCTATTAATTCGTAAAAAATGCTTTTGATACTTAATAAATTCTGCTCTATTTCGCTAACATCTTTAACAAATGTTGGCGCCCATGAAATGAAGCCTTCGTAAGATCCCGTTTGTGTTTCTTTTTTGCTTATATCTATATAAGTTTCATAAAGGGTTAACAATAATTCCGAAAGGCTAGCCTCGCTAAGCCCAGACATTTCAATAATAAAGGAATCTATACTGTGTATTGTAGGAGCGAAAGTTGGCCTATCAATTTTATCTAATATTTTGTGCTTAAAATATGCTGAAGATCTTTTGTTTGGAAGAATAAAACAGGTTAGGCTTAGATTTATCTCTTTAAGGTTAATATCATTTATTACTTTATCTAAAAAAGATTCCATTGAATTAAAATAAAAAAAGCGCCTAATTTAATTAGGCGCTTTTTAGATAATTAAAAGTTTTTTAATCTATTCGACAACCTTGAACTCAACTCTCCTGTTGCTTTCTCGTCCTTTTCTTGTTTTATTAGAACTTGAAGGCTTGTCTTCTCCATAACCTACGGCCGAAAGTCTATCTGGGGCTATTCCTTTTTCAACTAAGAATTTCCTAACAGAATTTGCTCTTCCTTCTGAAAGCTTTTGATTAAAAGCTTTTGGTCCAGTAGTGTCAGTATGTCCCTCAATAACAAATGTTGTTGTAGGGTATTTGTTCATGATTCCATAAACTATATCTAGTACTGTATTTATCTCTTTCCCAAAAGTGTCTTTGTTCAACATAAAAGGAACTCTAGCGCCAACAGCGTTTAATGCGTCCATAACTTCTTTCGTTGGTTGTGGGCATCCGTTGTTTGAAACTAATCCAGGAACTTCTGGGCATTTATCATCTTTATCTAAAACGGTATCTCCGTCTGAATCTGGCCATGGACATCCGTTATTTTCTACAGGACCCGCTACATCTACACAAGAGTCTACGTTGTCAGCTACTCCGTCTCCATCTGAATCTGGACAGCCATTCATTTCTATAGAACCAGGTTCATTAACACATGCATCTTTTGAATCTTGAGTTCCATCTCCGTCAGTATCAGGACAGCCATCAAACTCTACTAATCCTGGTGTGTCAGGACAAGTGTCTTTACTGTTAACTATTCCGTCTCCATCATTATCTGGACATCCATTGAAAGCAGGTAATCCTGGCTCTAATGGGCAATCATCGTATTGATCATATATCCCATCTCTATCAGTATCTTTTCCTCCAAAATTAATCGCTACAACCAAAGAGTGCTGAAAATGAGCTTGTAAATTTTGCATGTCATTAAAAGCATGCTTGTAAGCAGTATTAGCTTTGATGGATACTTTCTCAGAAAGAGGCATATTAAGTCCAAATCCTCCATTCATTGTTACAGATTTTTGATTTCCGAACCAAGTATATCCAGTACCTCCTTCAAGAAATGGTTCGAGATTACAAAATTTAAATGCATCCCCTAATTTATAATCAACAAACACGTCTAAACTAGCAATTCTTTTTGCGCTAATTCTTTTTCTTTCATCACCAAGTCTAGTAATTTGATTTAAAGAGCCTCTTAATCCAAAATTGAATTTTTCGTTAGCATATTTTGAAAAACTCAAGCTATTGATAGCTGTTTGAGTGTTCCAATTATCTTGAATATTAAAGTATTCGCTAAACCAGTGGCCCGTGGCATTATCTCCTGTATCAGTCCCAACTGGGTGAAAATCAACAGCATTGGTTCCAAAACCAACTTGCCATTGGTTGTTTTTATCTTGCGCTAATGCAGAGTTAACATGAAATAGTACAGTAAAAACTAAAACTAATTTTCCTAATTTTTTCATTATAATTTTTTTTTTATAAAATTCCTTAACTACAAACTTAATGAATTTACTGAATATACGACTCCTGATGAATAGCTTTTCTGACATTAAAGCTCAATTACCTCTAGTACTGGGGCAATATAAACCAATATGCTTTTTTCTACATTTAGGCCCATATCTCTTAATATATTGGCATATTTTAAAATTTGCAAAACATGTTCCTTTTTCTTTTCTCCTGTTTTATATTCAATTATTGTGTGGCTTTGGTCGCCACAAACAACTATTCTGTCAGGTATAATAATGTTTTTTTCTTTTGTGAAAATTTCTTTTTCACAAATCACCTTATATTTTTTTGAAAAATACTTATTAATGGATTTATTATTTATGGTTTTTTTTGCCAGTTCTATAACCTTTTCAACACTACTTTTATCTACATTCATCTTATTTCTAAACAAATTTAACTCACTCTCAAATTGATAGGCGTATTGAACTCTAGACATTAACCGGTGAAATAAATTTCCCACCCTTATTTGATCGTTTTCATAAAAACTATTTAGATTGGGGATGAAAGTAGTTTTTCTCGTGTTTACTTTAAAGGCGTCTTCTTGTTGAGCTTTAGGCTTTGTGGAATATTTTTCTATTTTTTTACCCCAATTATAATTTAACTTGTCTTTTTCCCATTTACTTGATTCCTCTAAGAAAGACCTTAAGGCTTCGTTATGAGAGTTGACCGAGGCTTTTTTTGGAAGGGTAGCAATTATGTGTGTTTCGTTTATTGCTCTAGTAAGAGCTACATACAAAACATTCGCGTTATCAAGCTCTTCTTCTTTTTTTCTTTTATTATACAAATAATGCCCTGTTTCCCCTGCGTTTTCAATTGTTTTTCCGTAAGGAATTAAAAGACTTAGAGAGGTTTCTTTACTGTTGTAGGGAAACCAAAGCCTTTGACTATTTGAATTCTGTGATGATGAGTCTGCAAATGGATAAATAACCACAGGAAACTCTAGCCCTTTAGCTTTATGAATTGTTAAAATTTGAACAGCGTCAAGCTCACCCCCTGTCACTACATTTAACTTCTCTTTGTTTTTTTCCCAGAAATCTAAAAACTGAATTTCATTTTTGTTACTTGTAGAGAAAAAGTCGAAAAGTTCATCTAAAAAAAACTGAATATGCGAATCTTCCCCAAAATCAAATCCTAATTTTCGTTGAATCTTAGCGACCGCATCATAAACTGGTATGGATGTAAAGTCTTTAAATCTAAAGTCCGATATGTTGAGAAAAAAATCTTCGATTTTTTGACTTAAAAGTTCTTCGTAAAAATTATAGATATCCTTTTGAGGTTTCTGTTGAATTAGATAATTAATCACAATCCTCCTTGAGCTTAGATTTTCTGGCTCTGTCCTCAAGCGAATAAGCTCTACTAGTAAGCTTACTTTTGAAGAATTCTTGATTAATAATGCTTCTGCAGAAATAACAGGAATACTATTTTGAATTAAAAAATCCGCTATGGTTCTTTGTTGATACTTGTTTCTCACTAAAATACATTGGTCTGAATACAAAAAGTTTCGAGAGATGCAGTCTTTAATAGTATTTAATGTTTTTTCAAGAAAAAATTGTTCATTTACAGTTTTATCCTTTTGCTTCTCTATGAATTCTATCGAAACATACCCGCCACCTGACCCTTTTAGTTCTTGGGAAGACCCTAGTTTATATATCTCTTTGTTTTCATCATAAACAAAAGACCTAGAATAGTGTTCAAAAAAACTATTGTTAAATAGAACAATATTATCCTTACTTCTATAGTTTTTGGTCAAAACTCTATTTTTCTTATTCACGGTAAAAGGATTCTCACTGTTCAAAAGAGATATAAACTTGTCTGGGTTAGCTCCTCTCCAACGGTATAAAGATTGTTTTGGATCACCCACCAACATCAAAGAGCCTATGTCGTTTTCGTTTTCTCTTGATTCAATAGAATGAGATATAAGTGGAGTTAAGTTCGACCATTGTAGCATAGAGGTGTCTTGAAACTCATCTATCAAATAATGATTAATTCTGTTCCCAATTTTTTCAAAAATATAAGGCGCTGGCTGATCTTTTATTTCTTCTTTTATTATTTTATTAAATTCACTAATTAAAAGCTCCCCTTTCTCTTTTTGTATTTTTTGTAAGATTTTTTTTATTTGATTCAAAACGGAAACTGGGATAATAGTGTCATAAAAGGCTTTTAACAAGTTTCTGTTGTTTAAATCCTTTTCCGTTTTTTTAAAAATTTTTAAAAGGTCAACAGACAACTCTAAACAATCTTTCTCTATGCCTTTACTGCTTGTTTTGGTAATTAATATATTTTTTTCAAATAGCCCTGAAATTGGTTCTAAATTAATATTCTTAAAATCTTTATTTTTTATTTTTTTTAGAAACGATGGATAAGAATTTCTTGAGAAAACTATTTTTGAATTTTTTGATTTTATTAATCCTTCTGAGATTTTAGCTTGATTTATAATTTTCATTTCAAGCTCTTTATATGAAATAAAAATATTTTCTTTTACTAAAAGAAACTCTTTCATACTTATGTCTTCTAATTCTTTTATTTTATTATAGTGGTTTTCGTTGGCTAGCAAAGAAGAAAGCTCTTTTAAGTCATATGTAATATCCCAAGATTTACCTTCGCTTATTTTAGAGTTTGCAAAATCTATTAAAGCTTTTGTTATTTGTTTATTTTCTCCAACTTGGTTTAATAACCTCTCTATTGACTCATTAATAAACTCTTCAGGGTCTAAAATCAGTTTAAAATCTGACACTATTTTTAACTCTTTAGCAAAAGATCTAATTATGTTATGACTAAAACTATCAAGTGTAGTTACGTTAAAAAAAGAATAGTTGTGAAGTAAAATATTTAGTCTTTTTTTAGCCCTTATGTGTATTTCTTTATAGGATATTTTCAGTCTGTCTTTTACAGCCTTGAAAATATCTGATGGGTTTTTAGTCGAACTAAGTATTGAAAATTCTTTTAAGGAAGAAAGTATCCTGGTTTTCATTTCTTCGGATGCTTTGTTTGTGAATGTCAGCGCTAATATTTTTCTGTAAGTTTCTTGATTAGATCCCTCTAGAAACTTTGCTAAATAACTTGCGGTCAATGTAAATGTTTTACCAGATCCTGCTGAGGCGCTATAAATTTCGTAGTTAGAGTTCAAAAAAATAATTTATATCTATATAAAAGTACGTGATTATTAACTAATTTTATAAAACCTATTAACACATTTAATAAAACTATTATGAGCTTTGAATTACCTAAACTTGCATATTCTTATGAAGCCTTAGAGCCTCACATCGATTCTCGAACTATGGAAATTCATCATGGAAAACACCATGCTGGATACACCAACAACTTGAATAACGCTATAAAAGGAACTTCTATGGAGGGTTTGTCAATTGAAGAAATACTGTCTAAACTTGATATGAATAATATGGCTATTCGGAACAATGGAGGAGGGTTTTTTAACCACAGTTTGTTCTGGAACGTCATGAGTCCAGGCGGCCGAGGGGTTCCCTCTGGAAGCTTAATGACTGCAATTAACGATTCTTTTGGAAACTTTGAGGAGTTTAAATTAGCTTTTTCTAAAGCGGCTGGGACAAGGTTTGGCTCTGGGTGGGCTTGGCTTTGCGTACACCCAGGCGGCAAGCTAGAAGTTTGTTCAACTGCCAATCAAGATAACCCTTTGATGCAAGGAATAGGCTGTGGTGGATATCCAGTTTTAGGATTAGATGTATGGGAGCATGCTTATTACTTAAATTATCAAAACAGAAGGCCTGATTATGTTTCTGAATTCTTTAATGTTATTAATTGGGATGTAGTTTCGGCAACCTTTAATAAGAAAAAATAAGCTTTAATAAGCTCTTTTTTTAACCCCTTCGTAAAAGTTTATAAAAGCTTGATTAACAACTTTGTTCCCGCCCGGGGTAGGGTAATTACCTGTAAAGTACCAATCACCTAAGTTTTTTGGACATGCCTTGTGTAGGCTTTCTACAGTTTGGAAAATCACGTTTATTTCCGCTTTAATTCCGTCTTCTTTCAACATTTCTGAAATTTTCTTGGAAATTTCGTCATTTGAAAAGTCTTTATATATTTCTTTTACTATATTTTTCATTTCAACTATAGGAAGCTTTAATTCTTCCAAGCACTCTTTATAAGTTTTATAAAGAAGGTCTTTCTTTGATTCTTTTATTAATTCCAAGACTGCTCTAAAAGCAATAAAATCTTCCATTCTTGCCATGTCAATTCCATAACAATCTGGGTACCTAATTTGAGGTGCACTTGAAACTACAATTATTTTTTTTGGGTTTAGTCTGTCTAAAATTTTTAATATACTTTTCTGAAGGGTGGTTCCTCTAACTATACTATCATCAATTATAACTAAATTATCCGTCTTTTTTAGCGAACCATATGTTATGTCGTAAACGTGAGCAACTAGCTCATCTCTGTTAATGTCATCTGCAATAAAAGTTCTCAACTTAGCATCCTTTACTGCAACTTTTTCTATTCTTGGTTTATTTGAGAGTAATTGGTCCAGTCTCTTTGGGGTTATTTTATCTTTATTATCAACTATTTCTCTAATAGCTTGCTTGTGCATGAAATCCTGAACTTCTTGCACCAGTCCATAAAATGAGGTTTCCGCAGTGTTTGGGATGTATGAAAAAACAGTGTTAACTAGGTCTCCCTTTAATCTTTCGAGTATTTTAGGAAAAAGCAATTTTCCGAGTTCCTTTCTTTCTTTGTAAATTTCAGCATCGCTTCCTCTTGAAAAATAAATTCTTTCAAAAGAACATGATTTTTTTTCGGTTGCTGGCAAAACGTCTTCAACTGAAAAATTTCCTGATTTTTTTATTATTATACTTTTTCCTGGGTCTAATTCTTTGACCTTATCAAATTCAACATTAAAAACGGTCTGAATTACGGGTCTCTCAGAAGCAATCACGACAACCTCCTCGTTTTTAAAATAATAAGCTGGTCTAATACCAGCCGGATCTCTTAAAAAAAATGCATCTCCATGTCCTATTAAACCAGCCATTGCATAGCCACCATCCCAATCTTTTGACGCTTTTTTTAATATTTTCGAAATCTTTAATCTTTTTTCGATTAAGCCTGAAGCCTCCATTTTCCCAACCCCCTCTTTTTTTAATTTTCTATAAATTTTTGAAACAGCATCATCCAAAAAATGGCCTATTTTTTCCATCACAGTAATCCCATCAGCTTTGTCTTTAGGGTGCTGACCAAGCTTAACTAAATTATCAAAAAGCTCTTGGTTGTTGGTCATGTTAAAATTTCCTGCAACAATTAAGTTTCTATGCTTCCAGTTATTTTGCCTTAAAAAAGGGTGTACGCTTTCAACATTGTTTTTGCCGAAAGTTCCATACCTAACATGCCCAAGCATTAGCTGCCCCAAGTAAGGAGCGTTGTCTGTGCTTTTATTTAAACTTTGTTCGTAAATTTCTTTATTAATTTCTTGGAAGATTTCTTGAATCGGTTGCTTGCCTGCTGATCTTTTTCTGTGAATATACTTTTCGCCAGGAATTGCATTTAGCTTCACACTAGCAAAGCCCGCTCCATCTTGCCCTCTGTTGTGCTGCTTCTCCATCATTAAATACATTTTATTTATACCATAATTGATGGTTCCGTATTTTTTTTGATAAAACTCCAGGGGCTTAAGCAGTCTAATAAGAGCTATTCCGCATTCATGGTTAATTTGGTCGCTCATAAGGCAATTTACGTTATTAGTAAAAATAAGTATTTATTTAAAGAGCTGTCAGTAAATTCTTGAATTTTTTAAACAGAGTGTTTTGTAAAGGCCTTAAACTTGTTTATTCTGCTAAAAACTTCTTCTTTTGAAAGCCTTTCCATTGAGGATGTCCCAAAACTTTCCACACAAAAAGAAGCCATTACAGTTCCGAAAATAATTGCGTTTTTTAATTTTTCAAAGCTTAATTCTTCTTGCTCAGAAAGATACCCTCCAAAGCCTCCGGCGAATGTATCTCCCGCTCCTGTTGGATCAATTACTTCATTTACGGGATATGCTGGAGTTACAAAAAATTGGCCGTCGCCAAAAAGCATGGACCCATGTTCCCCTTTTTTAATAACAACATATTTTGGGCCTAGTTTTAAAATTTTCTCTGCTGCAGAAAAAAGCGATTCTTCTCCAGAGAGTTGCAAAGCCTCTTCGTCGTTAATTACTATTATGTCTACTCTGGCTATTATCTTTTGCAATTCCAATAAGGCTGTATCCATCCAAAAATTCATGGTATCTAGAATAATATATTCTGGTGTTTTAGACAATTGATCTAATACGGAGCTTTGAACAATTGGATGCAAGTTTCCTAGAATAACTATTTTAGATTCTTTAAATTCTTTTGGGACAATTGGATTAAAATCTGCCAACACATTTAGTTCTGTAGCTAGAGTATCTCGTTTGTTCCAGTCCTTATGGTATTTTCCTTTCCAATAAAAAGTTTTTCCTCCCTCAACTATTTCAATTGGAGTTGTATCAATCCCTTTTTCTTTTAAAGTTTCTAAATATTTTTTGTCAAAATCTCCTCCAACAACTGAAACAATTGAAGCCTTGGATTCAAAGTGAGAACAGGCTAGCGCGATATACGTGCCAGCTCCACCCAAGATTTTACCTGAATTTCCTTTATTGGTTTCTATATCATCGTACGCAACGGTACCCACTATTAATGTTTTATTCATAATAATTTCATTTCGTTTTTTTCGTAAATCTCGTCTATCAACAGATTGCTTTTTTTTGAGGCTTTTACCGCTAAATAATCACACCTTTCATTTTGCGGATGGTCATTGTGCCCTTTTATCCACATAAATCTCATTGTATAACTGGGATAAATATTTAAAAATTCGGACCATAAATCTATGTTTTTTTTGTTTTTAAAATTGTTTTTTTTCCATTTAAAAACCCATTTTTTTTCAACAGAGTCTGAAACGTATTTTGAGTCCGTGTAGATTACAAT
>Ga0115001_10000713_pt1 | contig 24944 bp, 27 predicted proteins | sample ArcticOcean_MG_C_12_FD_89869 | JGI IMG/M metagenome (GOLD analysis project Ga0115001, IMG submission 89869) | Marine microbial communities from western Arctic Ocean - ArcticOcean_MG_CB8_130 | ecosystem: Environmental > Aquatic > Marine > Oceanic | place: Arctic Ocean: Canada Basin | collected... | reverse complement strand
TCGAACCCAGGACCCTCTCCTTAAAAGGGAGATGCTCTACCAGCTGAGCTACCAAATCTTAATTAGATTTTAATGGCTGCAAATATAGGTTCAATAAATTTATTATTCAAAGAGATTTTCTTATAAATTTGTTGAATAATATATCTTTGATTTGAAAACTTTACAAACAGAAAGAAACTATCCCATAATCATTCTTGGTTATATGGGTAGTGGTAAATCTTCAATTGCTAAAAATTTAGCAGAAAAATTAAAATTAAATTGGATTGACCTAGATAAAGAAATCGAAATAAGCGAGAATATGAAAATTTCTAATATTTTCAAATTTAAAGGTGAAATAGAATTTAGGAAAATCGAAAATATAATTTTAATAGATGTTTTAAAATCCTCGAGTAAATCTGTAATTTCTCTAGGAGGCGGAACTCCATGTTATTACAATAACATGGAGCTAATCAACAAAAGTTCTAAAAATAATTTTTATATAAATACATCAAATAAAATTCTATCTCAAAGACTTTATAATGATAGAATGAACAGACCCATTATTTCCCAGATAGATTCATTAAACAGTATGAAAGAATTTGTCTCTAAGCATCTTTTTGAAAGAATCCATTTTTATAATATGGCTAATTATAAAATAAATTCAAACAATAAAAATATAAGCGAAATTTCAAAAAATATTATTGAAATTATCAATCAATAAAAGCATGAGATTTGTTTTTATCAAAAACTACATTTACATTTTCTTCAATAGAAGTTGATAATGATATGCCTTTAAAATCAATTTTGATAGGAAATTTTTTATGATTTCGGTCTACAAGAACAACAGTATTGAAATTTGATAATGGAATATCTAATATAAATTTAACGCTATATAGAAGGGTTCTCCCGGAATTAAGAACATCATCGATTAAAATAATTGATTTATTTTTCATTTTACTCAAATCAAAATTAAGCTCTGGACTTTTTAGAGGGTTTTTTTTGTTGATTTTCAAACTACACAACTTGATAACAGAATTGGAAATTAATTTAAGTTCTTTATTTATTAATTCAGCCAAAGTATATCCGTTCTTATGAACTCCTATTAAAAAAATATGTGACTCATTATTATTTTTCTCGTGAATTTGAAATGCTATTCTTTTAACTATTTTATTAATTTGATCTTGATTTAATATTTTATTTTTTTTATTCAATTTTATTTATAATATATGTTAAATATAGTTATTCATTTAAATATTGATTTAAATCTCTTCTGTCTTTTTTGGTTGGTTTACCATCAAATTTAAAATTATTTTTGTTAGATCTTATTGTTTCTTTTTTTTCTAGTTCAGAAATTGGAGTTACATTTTTTATATATAAGTCAACTATTTTGGCGCCAACTCTAGATTTTGGTAAATCTTTAATTTCATATTGATTTAAAATTTGATTTTTCCTTACAGAAATGTTCATATTAGGATAAACTTCTGAAGAGGGTTTAAGAGATTTTAAATTCATTTTTACATGGCCTTTTTTACATGCATTACCAGCTATAGTCCTGCTTTTAAAAATTCTAGAATGCCATAAAAACTGATCTATTCTCATTTTGATAATATGTATATATTAATATATCAAAAATATAAGAAAATTGTATCTTGCAACATATTTTTTATTTATGATAAAATTTTTTAGAATTCTTTTTTTTAATTTGTTTTTAATTACTCTTATATATTCATGTTCAAGTAGTTCCACAGATGATGAAGAAATCATTCCTCCAAATCCAGTTTCCTCACAATATATAATAGAAAACGATTCAATTATAGAGTTTTTACAGACACATTTTTATAATTATGATGCTTTCGAAAATTTAACTTCAAACGAGTCTGTTGAATTGGTAATAGACACTATTTCGGGTGACAATTCTTCTAAAATCGCATTATTTGATCAGGTTTCAACCATGACTGTTGAAATTGCAGACGAAAATGATGAAATTGTAGCTCATAATTTATACTATATAATCAATAGGGAAGGCAAAGGTTCTAATCCAACTGTTGCAGATTCAGTTTTTGTTTCTTACAAAGGATTAACTCTTGGAAATGTAACTTTTGATTCAAGAAAAACTCCTTTGTGGTTAGACCAAACCTCATTAGTTCGTGGATTTCAAGAGTTTACAGCATTACTTAAAAGAGGAGATATTATTTCAAATAACAATGGAACCTACTCATTTGATAATTTCGGAATAGGTATTGTTATCATGCCCTCTGGTTTAGGTTATTTTAATAATTCCACTGGTTCAATCCCCCCATATTCTCCTTTAATTTTTCAAATAAATTTAAATACTTTAAGTACTGCCGATCATGATAATGATGGAATTGATTCCATTAATGAAGACTTGAATAACAATCATCTTTTCAATGATGATGATACTGATGAAGATAACACGCCAAACTATTATGATTATGATGATGATGGTGATGGAGTTTCAACAAGAGATGAATGGAATATATATGGAAATGGCTTGATTAATGATACTGACTCAGATGGTATTCCCGATTATTTGGATTCAGATGATGATGGAGATGGAATATTAACTAAAGACGAATATGATAAAGATGGAGACGGAGTTGCAGATGATACTAATGAAGATGGAAAACCAGACTATTTAGATAAAGATAATTAAAGGTAAAAAGATAAGGATAAAAGGTAAAGCCTTCCAGTTGAAGTAATATATTGGTTTTTTGTTCCAATAGATTCTTTCATGTAGTTTATTTCGTTTTTTTCAAAACCTCTTTCAGCTCTAAAATCAATTTCAAATCTTGAAAATTTTAGACCTATTCCAAATTGTAAACCCACTCGATAATCATTTTTTAAATCCTCAATATTAATATCTTTATAATCAACATTTTTAATAAATTCAAATCTAGGTCCAGTAAATATATTTAGATTTTTAAAAATTTTATATCCAAACATTAATGGGATATCCAACTTATTTTGTTTAAAGTCAGTTACAATGTTTTCAGTTCGAACTAAAACATAAGGAATATCGTATCTATTTTTGATTTGCGTGTAATTTAATTCAGGTCTTAAAAAAAATTTTTGAACCGAAAGTTTTAAAAACAACCCGATGTGTTGCCCGTTTCTAGATTCAAAAATATTTATTTTGTTGGAAATAGATTCGATATTTGCAGTAATATTTAGTTGGCTATTAAAATTAATACCTGCTTTTACGCCATAATCTAGGGATACTAATTGAGCTGAAATATTTAATGGTATAAGTATTATAATTAATAAAAATATATTTTTCAATTATCTTTTTCTTTTGATTACTTTAAGAGCTGAATCTACAATTGTTTCAAAATTTAATCCATATTTTTTCATTAACTGTGTGGGTGTGCCTGATTCTCCAAATGTATCATTAGTTGCTACAAATTCTTGTGGAACAGGATTGTTTTTAACAAGTACTCTTGCTACACTTTCCCCTAACCCTCCTAGAAAATTGTGTTCTTCAGCGGTAACAACACAACCAGTTTTATTTACAGATTCTAATATTGATGATTCATCAAGGGGTTTTATTGTATGAATATTAATTACATCTGTACTAATGCCTTTTTTATTTAATACTTCACTTGCTTCTAAAGCTTCCCATACTAGATGACCTGTAGCTATGATAGTTACATCAGAACCTTTTTGAAGTTGAACAGCTTTCCCAATTTCAAATTTTTGATCTGTTGGAGTAAAGACAGGTACTGCTGGTCTTCCAAAACGAAGATACACAGGCCCTTCATATTCTGCTATTGCAATAGTTGCCGCTTTAGTTTGATTATAATCACATGGATTAATAACAACCATCCCAGGAAGCATCTTCATTAGTCCAATATCCTCTAGAATTTGATGAGTAGCACCATCCTCACCCAGAGTGATCCCTGCATGAGAAGCACATATTTTTACATTTTTATTGGAATAAGCGATTGATTGTCGTATTTGATCATAAACTCTACCGGTTGAGAAGTTAGCAAAGGTTCCAGTAAAAGGAATTTTGCCTCCGATAGTTAGGCCAGCTGCAATACCCATCATATTAGCTTCTGCTATTCCGATTTGAAAAAAACGTTCTGGGTTTTCATTAATGAATTCATTCATTTTTAAAGAACCAATAAGATCTGCACATAATGCAACTACATTTGGATTTGTTCTGCCAAGTTCTGCTAATCCAGCTCCAAATCCGCTTCTAGTATCTTTCTTTTCATCATAAGTATATTTTTTCATTTTTTTGAGTTAGATTAATAATCTCCTATAGTCTCTTCATTTTGAGCTAATGCAGATGTCAATTGTTCATCGTTTGGAGCTTTTCCGTGCCATGCGTGGGTATGCATCATAAAATCAACACCATTACCCATCATAGTTTTAAGTAAAACGCATACAGGTTTTTTATTTCCTGTCATTGACTTTGCTTTTTTCATTCCTTCTAAAATTTCTTTGATATTATTACCGTTTTCTATTTCTACAACGTTCCAGTCAAATGCTATAAATTTATCTTTAAGACTACCCATTGCCAAAACATCGTTTGTTGCACCGTCAATTTGTTTACCATTTAAATCTACTGTCGCAATTAGATTGTCAATTTTTTTGGCTGAGGCATACATTATTGCTTCCCAGTTCTGTCCTTCTTGAAGCTCTCCGTCACCATGTAGTGTGTATATCAAGTTAGTATCGTTGTTTAATTTTTTAGCTTCAGCTGCTCCAATTGCAACTGAAAGTCCTTGCCCTAGTGAACCAGAAGCTATTCTTACACCAGGTAGACCTTCGTGAGTAGTTGGATGACCTTGAAGCCTTGAATTTAATAATCTAAAAGTATTTAATTCATCTACATCAAAGTATCCAGCTCTAGCTAAAACACTATAAAAAACTGGAGAAATGTGACCGTTTGATAAAAAAAATAAATCTTCACCAATTCCGTTCATTTCAAAACCTTTTTTACGATTCATGATATTAAAATATAAAGAAACTAAAAATTCTGTACATCCTAAAGATCCTCCAGGATGTCCAGAATTAACTTTATGAACCATTCTTAAAATATCTCTTCGAACTTGAATTACTAAATTATTTAGAGTGTCTGTTTGAACCATTTAATTTTAGTTTTTATTGATAAAATCAAAAATAGAATTATTAAACTGCTTTCAAAAATATATTTACCTTAATAAATTTGATACATTATTATTTGTTGATAAGCTATGTTGAATGTTGATAATTAAATTATTTTTAAAACTATCAATTACTGTTTACATATAATTATCTTTATAAATTATGATTATATAATATGAAATTTGAATTAAAAGCTACTGATTTACAATCAAAAGCTAGAGCTGGAATTATTAATACTGATCACGGAATTATAGAAACACCTATTTTTATGCCAGTTGGCACTTCAGCTACTATAAAGGGTGTGCATCAAAGAGATGTTAAAAATGAAATTAACCCCGATGTAATTCTTGCAAATACATATCATTTATATCTACGTCCTGGTGAAAATATAATTGAAAAAGCAGGAGGAATACATAAGTTTATGAATTGGGATAGAAATATTTTAACCGACAGCGGAGGATATCAGGTTTATTCTTTATCAAATAACAGAAAAATTAATGAAGAGGGGGTAGAATTTAAATCACATATTGATGGTTCTTATCATTTTTTCACACCTGAAAGAGCTATAAATATTCAAAAATCAATCGGTGCTGATATAATTATGGCTTTTGATGAATGTACTCCTTATCCCTGTGAATTTAATTATGCTAAAAAATCTATGCACATGACACATAGATGGCTTAAAAGATGCGTAAAAGAATTTAACAAGTCCCCTTCATTATATGAATATACTCAAACTTTATTTCCAATTGTGCAAGGGAGTACATATAAAGATTTGAGAGCAGAATCTGCAGAATTTATATCAAGTATTGGAGCAAAGGGAAATGCAATTGGAGGGCTTTCTGTAGGTGAACCAGCTGAAGAAATGTATGGAATGACAGAAATAGTTTGTAACATACTTCCTGAAGATAAACCTAGGTATTTAATGGGAGTTGGTACACCAATAAATCTACTAGAAAATATTGCATTAGGAGTGGATATGTTTGATTGTGTTATGCCATCTAGAAATGCTAGAAATGGAATGTTGTTTACAGCAGATGGAACTATTAATATTAAAAACAAAAAATGGAAAGAAGATTTTAGTGTTATAGATTCTAATAACTATTCATTTGTTGATTTAAGTTATTCTAAAGCTTATTTAAAACATCTTTTTTCTACAAAAGAGGCTTTAGGCAGGCAAATTGCAACTATTCATAATTTAGCATTTTATTTATGGTTAGTAAAGGAATCTAGAAAACAAATTTTAAAAGGGAAATTTTCAAATTGGAAATCCAAAATGATTAAAAGAATGAATAATAGACTATAACTTGAAAATATTAGATAAATATATTTTTTTTAAATACTTAAGTACCTTTGTAGTGATGCTTCTACTTTTCATTCCAATAGGAATATTAGTAGATATTTCTGAAAAGATTGATAAATTCAAAGAGTTTGATGTTCCGCTACAAGAAATAGCAAGTTATTATTTAGATTTTGTGTGGTATTTTGGAAATACACTTTACCCGCTTTTTGTTTTTCTTTCAGTAATATGGTTTACTTCAAAAATTGCCAATAACTCAGAAATTATTGCGATTTTAAGTTCGGGTATTTCATTTAATAGATATTTAAGACCATTTATGATTGCAGCATCTGTAATAGCATTAATGGCTTTCTACTCTGGAATGTTTATTGTTCCTGCAAAAAATAAAAGTTTTAATGAATTTTCTTATAAATATTTAAAAAAAGGAAAAAAATCAAGAGAAACTTCAAAAATATACAAACAAGTTGATGAAAATGATTTTGTATATGTTAGCAGCTATAATCCTACAAGAGAACTTGCTTATGATTTTTCTTATGAGCATTTTAATAAAAACAATTTAGAATTTAAAATAACTGCAAGAAATATAAGATGGATTAAAGAAGATAGTGTGTATAGGTTGACCGATTATTTCAAAAGAACCTTTAAAGGAGATATACAATTTATCGAATCAAAAAAAATTTTAGACACCATTTTTTCTTTTAAAATAAATGAACTTTCCTCTGTAAATTATATGGCTGAAACTCAAAACTTTTTTGAATTAAATGAATTTATAAAACAAGAAGAAGAAAGTGGTTCTCCATTAATAAATAATCATTTATTAGTTAGGCATAAAAGATGGAGCCTTCCTTTATCTACATTTATTCTCACTTTATTAGCAGTTTCAGCTTCTTCATTTAAAAGAAGAGAAGGTATGGGGGTTAATCTTGCTTTTGGAATTATTACTGCTTTTACTTTTGTATTTTTTGATAAATTCTTTTCTGTTATGGTAAGTAAATCTGGACTTTCACCTTTTTTGGGCGCGTGGATTCCAAATATAATTTTTCTTTTATTAGCAATATATTTTTTAAAATATGCAAAAAAATAAACTTAAAAGTTTAATTCATTTTCACTTCATTGTTTTTGTTTTCGGCTTTACCGCTATTTTGGGTTCTTTAATATCAGTAGATTCTCTTAAATTAGTTTGGTATAGAATGTTAATAGCTTCTGTTTTTTTATTATTTCTAGCTCCTTTTTTTAAAAAAAAATTAAAAATTTCAAAAAATATTTTATTTAAATTATTGTTTTGTGGTTTAATAATTTCTTTACATTGGGTTTTTTTCTTTAAAGCTATTAAAGTATCTAATGTATCTATAACATTATCTATTTTATCATTAGGAGCTTTTATTACATCTTTTTTAGAACCTATTTTATATAATAGAAAAATAATTTTATATGAGGTTTTTTTAGGATTTCTAGTTGTTATTGGAACTGCAATTATTTTTAAGACTCAATTTCATTATTTAGAAGGAATTATTTATGCCTTTATTTCAGTAATTTTAAGTGTATTTTTTACGTTGTTTAATGGAAAATTAGTTGGAAAAATTTCTTCTTTTACTATCTCTCTTTATGAACTTATAGGCGGTTTTATAACAGTCTCTTTATTGTTAATTATTAGTGATGACTTAAATACTAATTTATTTTATTTAAAAAGTGGTGATGTTTTATGGCTTTTTATATTGGGAACAGTATGTACTGCCTATGCATTTGTTATTTCTGTTGATGTAATGAAGCATTTGTCTCCATTCTCAATAATGCTTTCTATTAATATGGAACCTATTTATGGAATAGTTCTTGCAATTATCTTTTTAAACGAATCAGAAAATATGTCTTATGAATTTTATATCGGATTTTTATTAATATTTTTCTCTGTAATTTTAAATGGAATTTTGAAGCTAAAACAAAAATAGATTTGTGTAAATTATTATTTTATATTTGAATACGAAATTGTACTTTTTATGGAATATTTAGATTTTGAATCTCCTCTTAAAGATCTTGAAGATCAACTTACTGAATGTAAGTTGATTGGAAATAAAAGTGATATCGATGTTTCAGGAACTTGTAAAAAGTTGATTGATAAAATTCAGAAAACTAAACAAGATATATATAAAAATATTTCTCCTTGGCAAAGAGTTCAATTGTCAAGACATCCATCTCGCCCTTATACATTAGATTACATTAAAGCTTTAACAAATGATACTTTTTTAGAACTTCATGGTGATAGAAACGTTAAGGATGACAAAGCAATGATTGGAGGGCTTGGAAAAATTAATGATCAAACTTTTATGTTTATTGGTCAGCAAAAAGGTTTTAATACTAAAACAAGACAGTATAGGAATTTTGGAATGTCTAATCCAGAGGGTTATAGAAAAGCCTTAAGATTAATGAAGTCAGCAGAGAAATTTAATATTCCAGTTTTAACTTTAATTGATACACCTGGAGCATATCCTGGACTAGAAGCTGAAGAAAGAGGGCAAGGAGAAGCAATAGCGAAGAATTTATTTGAAATGTTTCAATTGAAAACACAAATAATTTGTATTGTAATTGGAGAGGGTGCTTCTGGGGGTGCACTTGGTATAGGAATTGGAGATCACGTTATGATGTTGGAGAACACCTGGTACTCTGTAATTTCCCCAGAGTCCTGTTCTTCTATTTTATGGAGAAGTTGGGATTATAAAGAAAAAGCTGCTGAAGCTTTAAAATTAACTCCAAATGACATGAAGAAAAATAATTTGATTGATAAAATTATTGCTGAACCTTTAGGTGGAGCTCACAGAGATAAAGAAAAAACATTTTCTAATGTGAAGAGTGCCATTTTAAATTCTTTTAACTCACTAAAAAATAAGAAAATATCTAATCTTTTAGATGAAAGAATGAATAAATTTATTTCAATGGGAGTTTATAATTCTTAAATCTTTTAGATGTTAACATTTTTTTTTCTTTGTTAACAAATTATTGTTCGTTTTATATAAAATAATTTTATCCAGTAAGCATTATGTTTTCTTAAGTTAGCCACATGGAAAAAGCTAAACCTCTTTTTGAAAGGACTAACAAACAAACTCAAGTAGTTTCTTTTGAAAGAGGCAAAATCCCACCTCAAGCATTAGATTTAGAAGAGGTTGTTTTGGGTGCTATGATGATAGATAAGAAAGGTGTTGACGCAGTTATTGATATATTACATCCTAATGCTTTTTATAAAGAAGCTCATCAATTTATTTTTGAATGCATAGTTAAGTTATTTGAAAACACTGAACCTATTGATTTACTTACTGTTTCGGCTAAACTAAGAAGTGAAGGTAAACTTGATAAAGCAGGTGGTGATTATTATTTAGTACAATTAACTCAAAAAGTTTCCTCATCTGCTCATATAGAATACCATGCAAGAATAATTCTTCAAAAATATATTCAGAGAAGTTTAATTAAAATTTCGACTGAAATAATAGAAGATTCTTACGACGAAACTAAAGATGTTTTTAATCTTTTAGATTCAGCAGAATCTAAGTTATATGATGTTACTCAGGGAAATATTAAAAAATCTACTGAAACAGCTCAGAGTTTAGTTATTCAAGCTAAAAAAAAGATTGAAGAAATTTCAAATAAAGATGGTTTAAGTGGAATTCCCTCTGGTTTTTCTGATGTAGACAAACTCACCTCAGGTTGGCAACCCAGTGACTTAGTTATAATTGCAGCTAGACCAGGTATGGGTAAAACTGCTTTGACTTTATCTATGGCAAGAAACATGGCTGTTGCTCAGAATATTCCAGTAGCTTTTTTTTCATTAGAAATGTCTTCAATTCAACTTATAACCAGATTAATTTCATCTGAGACCGGTTTATCCTCTGAAAAGTTAAGAACTGGTAACTTAGAAAAGTTTGAATGGGAGCAGTTAAATGTAAAAGTTTCTGCGTTAGAAAATGCTCCACTATATATAGATGATACTCCGTCATTATCTATTTTTGATTTAAGAGCTAAAGCAAGAAGATTGTCCTCTCAATACGGCATTAAACTTATAGTAATTGATTATCTACAATTAATGACAGCTGGAGGAAGTAATAAAAATGGAAATAGGGAGCAAGAAATTTCTACAATTTCAAGAAATTTAAAAGCTTTAGCAAAAGAACTAAATGTCCCTGTTATAGCATTATCTCAATTATCAAGAGCTGTTGAAACAAGAGGAGGAAGTAAAAGACCAATTCTTTCTGATTTAAGAGAATCAGGGGCAATTGAACAAGATGCAGATATAGTCTCGTTTATATACAGACCTGAATATTACAAAATAGATGAATGGGATGATGAGGAAAGAACACCATCAAGTGGACAAGCAGAGTTTATTGTAGCCAAACATAGAAATGGTGGTTTAAGTAATATCAGACTTAAATTTGTTTCTAGTTTAGGTAAATTTGAGAACTTAGATAATTTTGATTCTCCTTTTGAATACCAATCAAAGATTAATCAAGATAGTCCAAAGGTTAATCCAGATCAGGCATTTGAAAGTGGTAGTTACAGAGAAGAAGGTGATGACATGCCTTTTTAAGGGTACTTACTTTACCTTATTTATAATTTCAGTAAATGCTTCAGGATTATTCATAGCTAAATCGGCAAGAACTTTTCTATTAACATTAATATTATTCTGCTTTAGTTTACCCATAAGTTCAGAGTAAGATAAACCATGAAGTCTAGCTCCAGCATTTATTCTTGTTATCCATAGAGCTCTGAAAGTTCTTTTTTTATTTTTTCTGTCTCTGTAGGCATAGGTTAAACCTTTTTCAACAGCATTTTTGGCTACGGTCCAAACATTTTTTCTTCTTCCGAAATATCCTTTTGCTTGTTTAAGTATCTTTTTTCTCCTTTGTCTAGAAGCTACTGAATTTACTGATCTTGGCATAATTTAATTTTTAGATTAGGTATCGTTTAAGAATTTTAAGACCTTTTTCTTGGCTAAACTTAATTGTTAAACCGTTATTTCAAACGTAATTGTTTTTTAATATTATCACTATCACTTTCATGAACTAAAGTGGAGTGTGTAAGAGCAAGTTTTCTCTTTTTGGACTTCTTTGTCAAAATGTGACTTTTGAAAGCGTGTTTTCTTTTAATTTTCCCTGTTCCAGTTACTTTAAATCTCTTCTTAGCACTAGATTTTGTTTTCATTTTTGGCATAACTTATAACTTAATTTATTTCTTTGGGGCCACAAACATAATCATTTTTTTCCCTTCCATAGTAGGTAATGACTCAACTTTTCCATATTCATCTAGTTCCTGAGCTAATTTTAATAATAAAATTTGACCTTTTTCTTTAAAAATTATTGATCTTCCTTTAAAAAAAACAAACGCTTTGAGTTTCGCTCCTTCCTTTAGAAATTTAATTCCATGTTTTTTTTTAAACTCATAATCATGTTCATCTGTATTTGGACCAAATCTTATTTCTTTTACAATTACTTTTGTAGATTTTGATTTAATTATTTTCTCTCTCTTTTTTTGTTCATACAAAAACTTTTTGTATTCCATTATCTTACAAACAGGTGGAGTTGCCTTTGGAGATATCTCAACTAAATCCAACTCAAGTTCTTTTGCAAGTTCTAAAGCTTTGTTTAGGTTATAAATCCCTACTTCAACATTGTCACCAACAAGTCTTAACTCATTAGCTCTAATATCCTCATTAATTTTATGTGGATTTTGTTTTATTATCCTAGCAGGTTGTCTGCTTCTTTTTCTACGAATTGCTATAGCTGTATATTTAAGTTAATTAAAATTCTTTTATTGTTTCAGTTACTTGTTCAGAAATAAACTTTATTATTTCCTTAATATTTTTTGTACCAAAATCCTTTCCACCATGTCCTCTTATTGAAAAGCTATTGTTTTTTTCTTCTTTATCACCAATAATTATCATGAATGGGATTTTTTCTAATTCAGCTTCTCTTATTTTTTTCCCAACAGTTTCATTTCTAGTATCGGCAAGTGCGCGAATTTCGTCATTTTCTAGTAATTTTAAAACTTTTTCAGTGTATTTTTTATGTTTTTCTCCTACAGGAATTAATATTATTTGATTAGAAGTCAACCATAATGGAAAATTACCTCCAGTATGCTCAATTAAAATTGCAATAAATCGCTCCATACTTCCAAATGGAGCTCTATGTATCATTACTGGTCGCTTAATTTTATTTTCATTATCAATGTAGCTAAGCTCAAACCTTTCAGGAAGGTTATAATCTACCTGTATTGTACCTAATTGCCATTCTCTTCCAATTGCATCTTTAACCATAAAATCAAGTTTTGGACCATAAAAAGCTGCTTCTCCATATTCGATTTTATAATTAATATTTTTTTCTTTAGTGGCATTTATGATAGCATTTTCTGCAGTTTCCCAAACATCATCACTTCCAATATATTTTTCTTTATTATTTTTATCTCTTAGAGATACTTGTGCTGTAAAGTTTTCAAAACCAAGAGATTTAAAGACATACAATACAAGGTCAATTACATTTTTAAATTCAGAGTTCAGTTGATCTTCTGTACAAAAAATGTGAGCATCATCTTGCGTAAACCCTCTAACTCTTGTTAGGCCATGAAGTTCACCACTTTGTTCATACCTGTAAACTGTTCCAAATTCTGCATACCTTACAGGAAGTTCTTTATAACTCCACTGTTTTGAATTATACATTTCACAATGGTGGGGGCAATTCATAGGTTTCAATAAAAACTCCTCACCCTCAGCTGGTGTAGAAATAGGTTGAAAACTACTTTCACCGTATTTTTGATAATGTCCCGATGTTTCGTAAAGTTCTTTGTTTCCAATATGGGGAGAAATTACTTGTTTATAACCTGCTTTTTTTTGAGCTTTTTTTAGAAAGGATTCTAATCTATCTCTTAGTTCAGCTCCTTTAGGAAGCCAAAGTGGCAATCCTTGACCTACTTTACTAGAAAATGTAAATAATTCTAATTGCTTGCCAAGTTTTCTATGATCTCTTTTTTTTGCTTCCTCTAATAAATTTAGATATTCAGTTAGTTCTTTTTGTTTTGGGAAGGAAATTCCATAAACTCTCGTTAATTGTTTTTTACTTTGGTCTGCTCTCCAATAAGCTCCAGCAACACTCAATAATTTAACTGCTTTAATATAACCAGTATTTGGCAAATGTCCTCCTCTGCATAAATCACTAAAATTATCATGTTTACAGAAAGTTATTTTTCCATCATCTAAATTCTGAATCAGCTCTTTTTTATACTCGTTTCCTTGTTTTTTGTAGTAATCTAAGGCGTCTTTTTTTGACTTTGATTCTATCTTAAACAAATGCTTTTCCCTTGATATTTCAATTATTCTTTTTTCAATTTCAGGAAAATCCTTCTCTGACATTGTATGGTTTTCAAAATCAACATCGTAGTAAAATCCATTTGAAATAGCAGGACCAATTGTTAATTTTATACCTGAATAGAATTCTTCTAAAACTTGTGCTAGAACATGAGCCGAAGAATGCCAAAAAGCTTTTTTACCCTCTAAATCACTCCACGTGTAAAAAATAAGTTTTCCGCTTTCTGTAAGTTTAGTAGTTGTTTCAATTGTATTGTTATTGAATTTAGCAGAAATAATATTTCTTGCTAATCCTTCACTTATAGTGCAGGCAATTTCATATGGACTTGAATTTATCTCATATGATTTTGAAGCTCCGTCAGGGAAAGTAATTTCAATCATTTGATTCCGTTAATAATACTAACAAAGATAAGACCATTGGTTTAGTTAACAACATTACTTTCTTTTTTTTTAAAAATAGAGTTCATGATGTTTTTCAATCCTTTTACACCAAAGAAGATAGATAAAACACATATAATGACACTAAAAATCAACACACCTTCAAACCATGGGTGGTCCTCGTTTTTAAATGATTGAAAAAGTAGAGTAGGACCAATAAACATTAAAAAAAGTGATAAAAAAATATTTTTAAATCCCTTTTTGAAAAAGTTATTTTTCATTCTTATACATTTTTATAGATTCTCTAACACTCTTGTATTTTTTTAAAAGTATAGAAGCTTTTAGTTTTGATATATTCAGAGATTCCATGATCATATAAGTTCCTCTTTTAATAAGTTTTTCATTACTAAGCTGCATGTCTATCATTTTATTTCCTTTTATGTGACCCATTTTAATCATAGACGAACTAGAAATCATATTTAAAATTAATTTTTGAGCTGTTCCAGCCTTCATTCTAGAGCTTCCTGTTATCACTTCTGGGCCTACTACTACCTCAATTGGATATTTTGAAAGTGATGATATTGGGCTTCCAGGATTACATGTTATACAACCTGTAGGTATTTTATTTTTATTACAATTTTCTAATGCCCCATTTACGTAAGGAGTAGTTCCTGAAGCAGCAATTCCAATAACAAAATCATTTAAAGAAACATTATAATTTAAAAGATCTTTCCAGCCTTGATTTATATTGTCTTCAGCATTCTCAATACTTTTTCTTATTGCTTTATCTCCACCTGCAATAATTCCGATAACTAAATCTGAACTTACACCAAAGGTAGGTGGACATTCAGAAGCATCCACCACACCTAGTCTTCCGCTGGTTCCTGAACCAATATAAAAAAGTCTTCCTCCATTTTTTAGTTGAATAACAACTTCTTTTATAAGTTTATCTATTTTAGGTATTACTTTTTTAACTGAGTTTGCTACAGTATTATCTTCAAAATTTATAATTTCTAAGATTTGTTTGATAGATTTATCTTCTAATTTATCATAGTTTGAATCTGATTCAGTTATTTTTTCAAAACTCATTATTTATTTTTTAATCAAAAACTCCATCTGGAGCTTCTTTTTTTGATAATCTAAAATAATCAAATTCAGTAACTCTATAAAAACCAAGGGGAAACATTTCTGGATTAGAATTATTTATAATATTTCCTTTTATAATTGAACTAGCGGAGGAGAAGGGTCTTCCGTTTTGTGCTCCAGCTTGAGCTGTTAAAATATTAAGATAATTAAAACCTTCTTCTGTTAGTCCTGTCATTTCAATGTTAACAAACTCATCATTTTTAAAATATTCAGTTTTATCAATAAAAAAAGAAAAAGTGAATTGATTTCCATTAGTATAAAGATCTCTGGATACTAAATAATCGTACGTATTTCCTTTTCCTTTTGGTCCAAATCTCCACAAATTAAAATCCCCAATTTCTTTAGGATCAGTAAATGTTATTAATAATTCTATTTCATCCTTATTGAGTGACTTTCGATCTCCAAAAACGACAGATTCAATTCCTGAAATTTTTATTAGTTTTTCAGATGAATAATAATTTTGTTCTTCATATGTAACAAAGAATTCATAAACTTCTTCATAATTTATATAATCAATTGTATTTGTATAATATTTTTTTTCTGAGTTGTATTTTAAGTTAATATTTCCTTTTTTGGTTTTAATGTAAACCTCAGCTTCTTCAATTTCTGTATTGTTTTCACCAAAATATGGAGCTGTTTTACTCACTATTACTTTAGCAGTAGCAAAATCTTCATTAATATTCTTAAAAATTGAAGCATCCAGAACTACTCTTTCATCAGAATAATTTGTATCAATATTTATAACTTTTTCACAGCTGTAGAAAATTATAATTATTATATAAAAAATATATTTATTCATTTAAAATTTAAAATTATATGAAATACTTGGAACAATTCCAAAAATAGATAATTGAATCGCTTCGTTTTTTAATGTTTTTTGATTCTGTTGAAAAGTTATAGAATTTGCATTGTCTCGATTATAAATATTATAAAATCCAAAAACCCATTCACTTTTATAATCTCTTTTTTTATTTTTATTTGGAACTAGAGTTAAAGACATATCAAGTCTATGGTAGTTGGGAAGTCTATTTGAATTACGCTCCCCATAATTTGGTATAATTAGGTCCATGTAAGTATATTGACCTGTTGGATAATTAATTGGTTGACCTGTTTGAAATATAAAATTTGTATTAAACGTTAGTTTACTATTTAATTTAAAATTTGAAACAAAACTAAAGTCATGAGTTTTATCGTAACCAGTGTTATACCAATTTCCTTTGTTAATACCAGTTTCATTTACATCTCTACCTGATGTCTTTTGTTGAGATTTAGAGATTGTGTATGCAAGCCAGTAATTGTGCCTTCCCTCCTTTTTTTTAAATAAAAACTCTAATCCATAAGCTCTTGCTTTTCCTGCTAATAACACCCTTTCTACAGCTGCATTGGCAACTAAATCAGCTCCTGGAATGTAATCGAGTCTGTTTTTAATTTTTTTATAAAAAATTTCAGTTTCTAATTTATTACCATTTTTTAAATTCGAGTGATAACCTAAAGCCAATTGATCTAATTGCTGTGGTTTTAAGTAAGGTCCGCTTGGAGCCCAAATATCTAGTGGAGCAGGAGCATTGGTGTTAGATATTAGATGAATATATTGATTTAATCTGTTGTAGCTCACTTTTAAAGCTTGATTTTTAAAATTATAAGAAAAGTTAAATCGAGGCTCAATATTATAAAATGATTTTATTGTTTTTGAATTATTAGGGTTTTGGTATTTTCCAATTATTTTAGATTCCTTATAAATACCAAGATTTTGGTCAAAAACTACAGGGTTATCGTTTAAATATCTGTTCAGGCCCTCTTGTTTAAATCTTAAAAATTGATTAAATCTAAAACCATACCTAAGAGATATTTTAGGAGAGGCTTTGTGAACTACGTCAAAATAAGTCGCATTCTCTAGAGCAAATTTTCTTTCAAGTTTTGTAAAATTAATTCCTGATTGGTTAATTGGACTAATAACACCAGGATTAAACTCGTAGTAAATAGAGTTAAACCCATAGTTGAATTGTATTTTATTCGAATAATAATTTTTTAAATCAAACTTAATATTCAAATTTTTGATACCTGAATTCCAATCAAACCCAACGAAGTTTAGTGTCAATCCGTAGTAGTAGTCACTAAAAATTAATGAAGTATTAGAAAATGTTTTTTCATTAATTAAGTGATTCCACCTTAGGTTAAATGTAGAATTTCCATAGGTGTTAGAAAATGTGTCGCTAAGTTTAAATTTATCTCTACCAAAATACCCAGAGAAGTACAAGGTGTTGTTTTTATCTATCTTATAGTTTGATTTAGTATTAATATCGTAAAAATAAGCTACGTTTTCAATATCAGTAAATTTCAAGAAAAGGTGAGCATAAGATCCTCTGGTTGCAATTAGGTACGATCCTTTATTCTTTTTTATTGGACCTTCACCCAGTATTCTACTTGATATTATTCCAATTCCTCCACTTAATTTATGTTTTTTACTATTTCCATCTTTTTGATATACATCTAAAACGGAAGAAAGTCTACCACCATATGATGAGGGTATACCACCCTTAAAAAGTTTAACTTCTTTTATTGCATCAGAATTAAAAATAGAAAATAGACCGAACAAGTGAGATGAACTGTATATTATGGCTTCATCAAACAAAATTAAATTTTGATCTGCAGCACCACCTCGAACATTGAACCCACCTGTTCCTTCTCCTGCATTTGATACACCTGGAAGTAATTGAATAGTTTTTAAAACATCAGATTCACCAAATAGAACTGGTGTTTGTTTAATTGTTTGATTTGACAAGATATTTAAACTCATTACTGGTTTTGTAATGTCTATTTCTTCAACATCTTTTATTATAATAACCTCCTCTAAATTTTCAATATTTTCAGATAAGAAAAATGTAGTATTAATATTTTTTATTAAATCTATATTAATTGAGATGTTTTTATATCCAATAGAACTTATTTGAATTTCATAGTTTTTTTCAGGAAGTGTTATAGAAAAAAAACCATAAGTATTTGTAATTGTACCAGAGTTTATGTTTGGAATAATTATGTTAGCGCCAATTATAGATTCATTACTATTTTCATCTAACACATATCCACTCATAGTAAAGTTTTCTTGTGAAAAATTAATAATTGAAAAAAATAAAAATAGAAATTTTAAAAGTGATATTTTAGAGTGATACATTAACAAAATTTATTATGTATTAATATCTCCAATTATAATGCCATATAATTAGATTGAATTAAAATTATTTAAATTTTAATTCTAAGTTGGACTTAATACTGTCTAAAAATTCTTGAGTATTTAAATAGTGTGGTCTGTTCAATTCCTTTCCGTGTATCAAAAGTGCTAGGTCTTTTGTCATTTTTCCACTTTCAACAGTCTCAATACAAACTGATTCGAGAGAATTACAAAAATTAATTAAATCGTTATTTTTATCTAATTTTCCTCTGTGAGCTAAACCTCTAGTCCAAGCGAATATTGATGCTATTGGATTAGTAGAAGTTTCGTTTCCTTTTTTGTGTTCTCTGTAATGTCTTGTTACGGTTCCATGAGCAGCTTCAGCTTCCATTGTTTTACCATCTGGAGTAACCAGTGTAGAGGTCATTAGTCCTAAAGAACCAAACCCTTGTGCAACAGTATCAGATTGAACGTCTCCGTCATAATTTTTACATGCCCAAACGAATCCTCCATTCCATTTCATAGCAGCAGCAACCATATCATCAATCAGCCTATGCTCATAAGTGATACCTGCTTCATTAAATTTGCTTTCAAATTCTGTAGAAAAAACTTCTTGAAAAATGTCTTTAAATCTACCGTCATAAGCTTTTAAAATGGTATTTTTTGTGGACAAGTATAATGGCCATTTCTTCGTTAAAGCTTGATTCATACAAGATCTTGCAAAACCAAAAATTGAAGAATCTATATTATACATACTCATTGCTACGCCATCTTCTTGAAAATCATAAACTTCCCAAGTCTTTATTGGGTCACCATTTTCAGGAGTAAAAGTCATAGTTAATTTTCCTTTTCCATGGGTAACAATGTCTGTAGCCTTATATTGGTCTCCAAAAGCATGTCTTCCTATGCATATTGGCTTAATCCAACCTTGTACATACCTTGGTACATTTCCCATTATAATGGGCTCTCTAAATACGGTTCCTCCTACAATATTCCTTATAGTTCCATTTGGAGATCTCCACATTTTCTTAAGTGTAAATTCTTTTACTCTGTCTTCATCAGGCGTAATTGTAGCACATTTTATACCTACATGGTATTTTTTTATAGCTTCTGCAGAATCAATAGTAACTTGATCATCGGTAAAATCTCTGTTTTTTACTCCTAAGTCATAGTATTTGATATCTAAATCCAAATAAGGAAGAATAAGTTTAGATTTAATGAAATCCCATATTATTCTAGTCATTTCATCTCCGTCTAGTTCAACTATTGGATTTTTAACGATAATTTTTTTCATGAAAAGTTGTGAAATTATATTTTAATTTCTTTTATTCTAGCTTTTTTACCTCTTAATTCTCTAAAATAATAGATTCTAGATCTTCTAACTTTACCTTTTTTATTAATTTCTATTTTTTGAATTGTAGGTAAGTTTATTGGAAAAATTCTTTCTATTCCTATGGTACCAGACATTTTTCTAATAGTAAATGTTTTGCTTAATCCAGTTCCTTTTATTTGAATTACAACTCCCTTAAAAAACTGAGTACGTACTTTTTCTCCCTCTCTAATTTCGTAAAAAACTGTTATTGTATCCCCTGATTTGAAGTTTGGGATTTCTTTTTTCGTAACAAATTCATCTTGTACGAATTTTACTAAAGATTCCATTTTGTAAGTATTTTAATTTAATTGATACAACATACACGATGATCGTTAGCGGTTATATCAAATCGAATGCGAATTTACTATTTTTTTTTCTTCCAAAGAAATTTACTTAATTAAAAAAGTTTGGACGAATTTTTTTTGTTCTTTCAATAGCTTTATCCTCTCTCCATTCCTCAATTTTTTTTTTGTTTCCAGAAAGTAAAATTTTAGGAACATTTGTATTTTCAAACTTTGCAGGCCTAGTGTAAACTGGTGGAGCTAGTATTCCATCCTGAAAAGAATCAGTTAGAGCAGATGTTTCGTCACCTAACACACCAGGTATTAATCTAATTATGGAATCACACAATACTGCTGCAGGAAGCTCTCCACCCGAAAGAACATAATCTCCTATAGAGATCTCCATTGTAATAAGTTTATCCCTAACTCTTTGATCAACTCCTTTGTAATGTCCACAAAGAATTATTAAGTTTCCCTCAATAGATAATTTATTTGCTGTTTTTTGATTTAATATTTCAGCATCTGGTGTCATATAAATAACTTCTTTATAATCCCTTTTCTTCTTTAAAGAATCAATACATTTTTTTATTGGTTCAATCATGATTACCATTCCTGATCCTCCGCCAAATTGATAATCATCAATTTGTTTTCTTTTACTTGTTGAGTAATCTTTTAAATCATGAAAATGAATTTCAACTATTTTTTTTTCAATAGCTCTTTTAATAATAGAAGCATTAAATGGACTCTCTATTAATTGAGGTAAAACACTTATTATATCTATCCTTACCATATTTTATTCAAATATTAACCTTTCCTTTTCTCCATCTGGACTAACAAAAGTTATTTGACTAATTTTCAATTCTTTTTCAAGTCTGGAGATGTCCATAGTATTTTTAATTTCTTCTCCATTGATTTCAGTTAAGACGTATCCTGGTGAAATACCCATTCTGTACAATGTATTATTTCTATGGTTTAAAACTTTAACTCCATTTTCTAAATTTAAAGTTTTTAATTCCTTTTTTGACATATTTTTTAATTGCATTCCATAAAATTCAACATTCTCATTTTTTTCTAAAGTAACTTTTAGTTTTAGCTTTTCATTATTTCTAACTATTCCTACTAATATTACATCTCCAGGTCTTTTAGTGCTTAAATATCCTGAAAGATCTGAAAATTTAGTTATTTCTAATTTATTTAAACTTAAAATAACATCTCCTTTTTTTATTCCAGCAAGAGCGGCACCCATTGATGGTTCAACATCATTCACATAAAAACCCTCAGTTAATGATATATTTAATTCATCAGCATTTCTTGAGTTTAATCCAAATCCAGTAACTCCAAGTAGTCCTTTTTGTACATTACCAAATTCAATTATATCTTCAAATATTTTTCTAGCAACATTGCTAGGGACGGCAAAAGAATAGCCAACAAAACCACCAGTTCCACTGGTAATTGCTGTATTTATTCCAATTAAATCTCCTGTTGTATTAACAAGAGCTCCTCCGCTATTTCCAGAGTTAACAGCTGCATCTGTTTGAATAAATGATTGATTTTTAGAATCATAGTCATTCAAATCTCGAGACTTTGCACTTATAATTCCAGCTGTAACAGTTGAAGTTAAATTATATGGGTTTCCAACTGCTAGAACCCATTCTCCAATTTTAGTTTGATCGGAATCGGCAAATCTTATATATGGAAATGTATCTTCACTATCAATTTTTAATACCGCAATATCTGCGACTTCATCAGTACCTATTAAATCTGCTTTGTAGCTTTTATTATTGTTTGTTGTTACTTCAATTGTAGTTGCGTTTTCAATAACATGATTATTTGTTATTATATAACCATCTTTTGAGATTATCACTCCAGAGCCCATTCCAACTCTTGTCCTATTGCTTGGATTGTTATTAAAATAATCCCAAACTGAAGAAGAACCCCTGGAATTGCTAGTATTCTTAACATGAACTACTGTATGAATTGTTTTTTCAGCAGCCATTGTAAAATCGATGTTAGAATTGGATTTTACAGATGAACTTGAATCATAAGAAATGTTTACCATTTTATTTTCTGGTAATGATTCTTGAACTATTTCATTATGATTAAAATTTAAATTGTGAATAAATAGTGCAATTACTCCACCAATAATAGAAATTGTTAAAGGGAAAATTATTTTTTTCATTTTATTAGAATTTTATTCAAAATTAAATTTTTAAATTATAGAAAAATATATTTTAACTACATTTTAACAACATCTAGTTTTTTTTATCTTCGCAAATAATTACAATGAAAATTAAATTTCAAAAATATCAAGGTACAGGAAATGATTTTATAATTATTGATAACACTGATTTATCTTTTCCGTCCGAAAACATTTCTTTAATTAAACAGCTATGTGATCGTAAATTTGGAATTGGTTGTGATGGTTTGATATTGATTAACCCCTCTGATTCATCAGATTATTTAATGAATTATTATAATTCTGATGGTAATTTGGGTTCTATGTGCGGAAATGGAGCGAGATGCTCTGTTAAATTTGCCCAAAATCTCAATATCATTAATAATAAAACTGTTTTTACTGCATTTGATGGCTTACATCATGCATTGATTTTTGATGATCAAATATCTTTATCAATGAAACCAGTCAATGAAATAAAAAAATATGGAAATGATTTATTTCTTGATACGGGGTCTCCTCATTATGTTCAGTTAGTTAGTGATATTAAAAAAATTGATGTCTTACATTTAGGGAGGTTAATAAGAAATAACTCGATATTTAAAAATATTGGAGTCAATGTAAATTTTGTTCAATTTATTTCTGATTCTGAATTTTCTGTAAGAACTTATGAAAGGGGAGTGGAAAACGAAACACTTTCTTGTGGAACTGGTGTAACAGCTGTTGCTATAGCAATGTTTGAACTAAACAAAACTTCTCTAAATAAACTAAAAATAGTAACAAATGGAGGGGATTTATCAGTAGATTTTAATAAAACCATAAAGGGTTATGATAATATAAAACTTACTGGAAACGTAAAAATGGTTTATAGTGGTGAAATTCAAGTTTAAAAGAATGGAAAATAAGAAATTATATAAATTTATAATTAGTTTAGGTATTGCCTGTTTTTTGTTCATCGCATTAGCAAAAATATATTACCATTACAATACCTATTATTCTGAAAATACAAGTTTTCAAGATGAAAAAATTTATCTAAATATACCTTCAGGATCAGGACTTGATAATTTAAAAAAACAAATCTCTCCTTTTTTAAAGGATTCATCTACTTTTTTTGATGCAGCAATTAAAACTAAGTATGTATTAAATATAAAAGCAGGTAAGTATGAAATTAAGAAAGGTTTTTCAAACAATGAGATTTTAAAGTCTTTGAAATTCAATAATATTCCTGTTAATGTAACTTTTAACAATATTGAAAGGTTAGAGAATTTAGCCTCAAGAGTTTCTAAGTATATTGAGGCTGATAGTACAAGTTTAATGCAATCTTTTTTGGATAAGGATTTCTTAATTCAAAACAATTTAAATAACCATTCTGTTTTTGCAATATTTTTACCAGATACTTACGAATTTTACTGGAATACAAATGGTGATCAATTTAGAGATAAAATGTTTAAGCAATTTAAATTGTTTTGGAATTCAGAAAGGGTTGATAAAGCTAATTCTTACGGACTAAATCCTTTAAAAGTTTCAATTTTAGCATCAATTGTTCAAAGAGAAACCCCAAAAGTGGACGAAAGACCCACTATTTCAGGTGTTTATTACAATAGATTAAAAAAAAGAATGCGATTACAAGCGGATCCAACAGTAATTTATACAATCAAAAAAAAAAATGGTTTCGATACAAAAATAAGGAGAGTATTGTATAAAGATTTAAAAATTAAATCGCCATACAATACATATCAAATTAAAGGATTACCCCCTGGTCCCATATATATGCCAGATTTAAGTTCTATCGAATCAGTTTTAAACCTTCAAGATCATAAGTATTTATTTTTTGTTGCTGATGTAAAAAGACCTGGCTATCATATTTTTGCAAATTCTCTTTCTCAACACAATAAAAATAAAAGACAATATACTTCTTGGCTAAGAAAAAACAAGATTAAGAGATAATAACCTGATTATTAGATAATTAAAATTTTGTGTATGTTTGCGGAAATTTTTTATTAAAAATTAGATTATGTTAAGAAGTTTTAGATTTTATACAACACCTTTTTTTATAATTTTATTTTTAAATAGTTCTTTTTTTAAACCAGTTTTTAAAAATCCTATTAAAATTTATTCTTCAGATATAGAACATACTGTTTCGGAAAAAATATTGGAATCTTCATCAAATATTATTTATTTGAAAAATGATTTTAACGGTTTCAAAGAATTATTAGGTTTTAAAGAGTCAGGAGGAAGATACTTTTGTGTTAATAAATTTGGTTACATGGGTAAATACCAGTTTAATTTGAATACTTTGAAAATGTTTAGAATTAATAATGCAAATGACTTTTTAAATAATCCAAAATTACAAGAACAAGTTTTTCTTTTAAATGTTCAAAGAAATAAATGGATACTTCGGAAGGATATTAAATGGTTTGTAGGTTCATTTATTAATGGTTTAGAAATAACAGAATCTGGTATATTAGCTGCTGCTCATTTATCAGGCCCAGGTAATGTGAAGAAGTTTTTAAGAGGAAATGGTAAGGAAGATTTTAAAGATGCTTTGGGTACATCTATTTCTCATTATATGAATTATTTTAAAAACTACGATATTTCATATGTAAAAGCAGTTAGAAAACCTAGAGTTTAATCAGACTGAATTAAGAAAATAGAAGGTCTTTTTTTATATATT
>Ga0115001_10000712_pt1 | contig 24960 bp, 22 predicted proteins | sample ArcticOcean_MG_C_12_FD_89869 | JGI IMG/M metagenome (GOLD analysis project Ga0115001, IMG submission 89869) | Marine microbial communities from western Arctic Ocean - ArcticOcean_MG_CB8_130 | ecosystem: Environmental > Aquatic > Marine > Oceanic | place: Arctic Ocean: Canada Basin | collected... | reverse complement strand
TAGGGATTCCGTACAAAGAGTAAATAGATTTAGGCTTTTTTTTATCTTTTTCTCTTGCTTGATTTAATATATCTGGGTTTAAAGAGATTATAGAGTTGAGATACAAATCTTTGTTAAATTCAATTTTTTTAATTCTATATAAATAAAATAGAGTTAATTCTTCATAGGTTAATTCTCCTGAAATAATGAATTTTTGAATAGTTGGTATATCTTTTTCAATTATTATTTCTTTCAAATTAGTGTAATTCAACTCTGTAAAATTCTTTAGTTCTTTTTCAAAAGGTTTGAGCCATGCATTCTTGTCATTGTATTTTGATTGAATGAGTTTGAATTGCATTCTATCAATAGGATGCTTTTTGTTTTCAAGTATTTCGGAGGTTTCGTTATAAGCATTCCATTCATTTGTTGTCTGACAGCTTAAAAAAGCTAAAAGAAAACTAAAAATTAAAAATGTGTTTTTCATAATTTAAGTTTTAATGTCATTAATTATAGAATGTCTGCTATTTCTTCCATTCTCATCGCTCTAGAGCCCTTTATAAGAATATTGTTTTCTTTAATGCTATTAGATTTTAAATATTTTTTAAAATCAGATTTTGTTTTAAAAAATAATGATTTAGCTTTTTTGTTATGTTCATTATAAAACTCATTTCCTATTAAATAAATTTTATTGATTTTACTTTTTAAGCAATAGTTGATTATTTCTAAATGTAAACTACTGGATTCTTTTCCTAATTCAAACATGTCACCTAATATTATAGCTTTTGAGCCTTCTATATTCAAATATGAATCTATGGCAGCTAACATACTACAAGGGTTGGCGTTATATGCATCTAAAATTATTTTTTTATTATTTTTTTCAATTATTTGTGACCTATTGTTTTTAGGGATATAGGATTCTATAGCTTTTTTAATATTTTGAATAGGAATTTTAAAATTTAATCCAAGCGCTATTGCTGCTCCAATATTTGAAAAATTATAATCACCAATTAATTGACTGTTAATTTCTATATTTTTATAAATAACTGAAATAAAGTTTTTTGTATTTTTTTTAAAATTATAATTAGATTTTTTATTAACACTGAATGTTATAGAGTTTTCTTTTTTGAATTTATTTTGAATAGCATCATCATTGTTGATTAGTATGATCCTGTCATTTTTTATTAGCCAATCGTAAAGCTCTGTTTTACCCTTAATAACTCCATTTAAATCTCCAAACCCTTCTAAGTGTGCTTTTCCAAAATTTGTAATATAACCTATATCCGGTTTAACAAGATTTGTTAAAAATGAAATTTCTTTTATATGATTAGCTCCCATCTCAACTATAGCAAACTCTGATGTTTCCTTTATTCCTAATAAAGTTAAAGGAACCCCGATATGATTATTTAGATTGCCTTTTGTTGAATTAGACTTATTTCCAAAACTAAGTACAGAATTTATTAATTCTTTGCTTGTTGTTTTTCCATTACTTCCAGTTATAGCTATAATAGTTGTATTTGTCAATTTTGTTCTATGGAAGACAGATAATGATTGTAAGGTTTTTAGAACGTTTTTAACTTTAATAAATTTAGGATTATCTGAAATTTGACTATCTATTATAGCATATTTAGCTCCTTTGTCTAGCGCTTCTAAAGCGTATTCATTTCCGTCAAAATTATCACCTTTTAGTGCAAAAAATAAACTGTTTTTTTTAAAAACTCTCGAATCTGTAGAAATATCTTCACATTCTTTAAAATAAGTATATAGCTTGTCAATATCCATTTATTAAATTTAATGAATTATTGATAAACTAATTAAGTATGTAAAAATAGTTGATTTATCTTTTTTTAGGCTTTTTAGCATTTCTCGATTCTCCTAAATATGACATTGCACACCTGAAGCCAATAAAATTATTGGTCATATCCTGAGGCAAAAATCTTCTTTGAGCAGGATCTAGATAATAGGCTCTATCTAACCAAGACCCACCCTTAAATACTCGAGCTTCATCATTAATTAAAGTTATTGCTTGTTCGTTTGGTTTTTCTGCATCGATAATATTATACATTGGATTATATTCACCGACCGAGTTCGGCGAATTTGCATCTCTTGTAGATGTTCTATCACCATCATTAAAATTTCTATTATCACCCACAGAGTAGTTTACTCTATATATAGAGTCTGAAACTACTTCTTCTTTAACAGAACCTGGTAGGTTGTCAAATGTAGCGCTATCAGGATCAATTGTAATTACCTTTCCGTCATCACCAATTGAAGGATTTGTATAAACACTTCCCCTGTAATAGTTAAAATCATTAATAGCTTCATCAATTATTGGTCTGTAGACATCTGCTACCCATTCTGCTACATTTCCAGCCATCCCGTATAGTCCAAAATCATTAGGGGGATAGGATCTAACTGCAGTAGTTATTCCCGAACCAGTTTCTGACCACCCTGCTATTCCACCATAATCTCCAGCAGAAAGCTTAAAGTTAGCTAATTGATCTCCTAAGTTCTTTTTCTTGCCTGATCTTGTGTATTCACCATCCCATGGAAATTTCTTCTTCCCTCTGTATATGTTTTCTGCTCTTATTTCACTCAAAGCTAGTGCTGCATACTCCCATTCTGTTTCAGTTGGAAGTCTATACTCAGGTAGTAAAATACCATCCTGTCTGTCAGCATAACTCACTATTTCTTCACCATCTTCATTTGTTTCTTTTGCTTTATCTCCAGCAACCTCATTCATTCTTCCTCCATAAGCTTTGCTAGGGTCTAAATAGTATGCATCTGTATTAAATGAGTAACCATCCTTCAAACTATCAGCTTGAATTGCTTCTGGTCTTAACAATCCTTTCGAAACTAACATTAATTCATTAACTCTATCAGTTCTCCATTTCGCATATCTAGATGCTTGCTCCCAACTAACACCTACTACAGGGTGGTCTTGAAACGCAGGGTGTCTAAGGTAGTTGTCTACCATATCTTCATTAAATCCTAAGGGATTTCTCCAGACTAGAGTATCTGGAAGTGCAGCAACGTATATAGAATGTAAATTTTCAATATCTGAAAAAACTTTTTTCATCCAATCTAGATATTCTAAATACATTAAGTTAGTAACTTCAGTTTCATCAATGTAAAAGGATCTTACATATTGCTGAGTTGGTGTATTGTTCCAATCGTGCATTACATTATCTTTTACATTTCCTTTTGTGAATGTTCCACCTTCAACAAACACTAAGCCAGGACCAGTCATTTGGCCTTTGTATTTATTGTCATATTGAAACCCACCGTCCTTAGAGTTGATTCCAAATCCTGTTCCTTGTGAAATGTTTTTACCCCTTTTAGTTGAATTGTTATTTCTGCTACAACCAATAAATAAAATAATCATTACGATTAAAGAAAATGATTTAAATAAGGTTTTAATATTCATGTATTTTATTTTAACTTTTGAATTCTGACTCGCTAAGATAGTAAATAGTTTAAAAAAAAAATTAATTTAAATAATTCATCGCAAAAATAATATTTCTATATATTTAACGTTTTAATATTATGAATAAAAAATATCTTTTAATTTTCTTTTTTATATTAATAGTCAAAGCTAATTTCTCTCAAGAAAGAAGGGTTATAACTACAGCCGTTCCTTTTTTAATGATTTCTGCTGATGCTAGAGCCTCAGGGTTAGGAGAGCAAGGAGTAGCAACCTCTCCTGATGCATTTTCTCAACATTGGAATCCTTCAAAATATGTTTTTTCAGATCAAATTGGAGGGCTAGGGGTCAGTTATACCCCTTATTTAAGCAAGTTAGTTAGTGATGTATTTTTAGCTAATATTAATTACTTTAATGTAATCGATGAAAGGAGTTCGTGGTCTGCAAGTTTCAAATATTTCAGTTTAGGCGATATAGATATAATTCAAAACCCACAAGACATTCCTATTCTCGAGAACCCTAATGAATTTACTTTGGATGCTTCTTATGCATTAAAACTTAGTGATTATTTTGCAATGGCGGTTACAGGAAGGTTTTTAATGTCTGATGTAAAGCTCCAATCTGTAGATTCAGATTCAGATTCTGCAAGTTCTTTTGCAGTTGATATCTCAGGGTTTTATCAATCTGATGTAAGAGCTTACAAAAATTTTAATGGAATTTGGAGAGCTGGTTTTAATTTGTCTAATTTGGGTCCAAGAATGAAATATGAAGAGTTGGGTAGAAAGAATTTTATTCCCACTAATTTAAAAATTGGAACAGCTTTTGATTTTATATTTGACTCTTCAAATAAAATTTCACTTAATATTGAACTTAATAAATTATTAGTTCCTTCTCCTAGTGTTCCCATTTATAATTCTAATGACCAAATAATAGGATACAATCAGGTAGATGTAGGTTTTTTATCTGGAGTTTTTAAATCTTTTGGAGATGCTCCTGACGGTTTTAGCGAAGAGTTACAAGAAATCACATTAGCTTTTGGGTTAGAATACCTGTATAACGACTCTTTTGCATTAAGAGCTGGTTATTTTAATGAACATGAAAATAAAGGTGCAAGAAAATATTTAACATTTGGAACTGGTTTTAAACTTACCGATATTAATTTAGATTTATCATACCTATTATCAACCTCATCAGTTATTAGTCCATTAGAAAATACTCTTAGGTTTTCTTTTACTTATAATTTTTATTAATTATTTTTTTCTTAATATCTTTAATGAATTGTATAGATATGTTAACTTTGACATAATAAATTAGTGATATTAGGTTTGTTTATTTTAAAAAATATTTAATCAATTAATGAAAGAAATTACCAAAGAAACTTATTTAAAATGGTATGAAGACATGCTTTTTTGGAGAAAATTTGAAGACAAATTGGCTGCTGTTTATATCCAACAAAAAGTAAGAGGATTTCTACATCTATATAATGGACAAGAGGCTGTACTTGCAGGAGCTCTTCATGTTATGGATCTTAATAAAGACAGGATGATAACTGCTTACAGGAATCATGTTATGCCTATTGGAATGGGTGTAGACCCCAAAAGAATAATGGCGGAATTATATGGAAAATCTACTGGAACTTCTATGGGTTTAGGCGGATCTATGCATATTTTTTCTAAAGAGCATAGGTTTCATGGAGGTCATGGTATTGTTGGTGGACAAATTCCATTAGGAGCTGGAATGGCATTTGGCGATAAGTATTTTAATAGAGGAGCAGTAACTCTTTGTTTTATGGGAGATGGAGCTGTTCGTCAAGGTTCTTTACATGAAACTTTAAACTTAGCAATGCTATGGAAGCTACCTGTCGTTTTTGTTGTTGAAAACAACGGATACGCTATGGGAACATCTGTTGAAAGAACTTCTAATCATTCTGATATTTGGAAATTAGGCTTGGGTTATGAAATGCCGTGTGGCCCAGTTGACGGAATGAATCCTATTAAAGTCGCTGAAGCTCTTGATGAGGCTATTTCTAGAGCTAGAAAAGGAGGTGGTCCAAGTTTTTTAGAAATGAAGACTTACAGGTACAGAGGACACTCTATGTCAGATGCTCAAAAATATAGAACAAAAGATGAAGTTAATGAATACAGAAAAATTGATCCAATAAGTCAGGTGAAAAAAATGATTTTAGAAAACGAATTCGCTTCTGAGGATGAGATCTCAATAATTGATCAGTCTATCAAATCTAAAGTTTTGGAATGTGAGAAATTTGCTGAAGAATCTCCTTATCCAGATAAAAGTGTGATGTATGATGCCGTTTATGAACAAGAAGACTATAACTTTATTTCTCATAAATTAAAATAATGGCACAAATAATAAACATGCCCAGATTAAGCGACACAATGGAAGAGGGTGTAGTTGCTAAGTGGCTTATAAATATTGGAGATCAAGTAAAAGAGGGTGATATTTTAGCTGAAATAGAAACTGACAAAGCTACGATGGAGTTTGAGTCTTTTTATGAGGGAACTCTTTTGCATATCGGAATTAAAGAAGGTGAAACAGCAGCTGTAGATACTTTGTTAGCTATTGTTGGTGAAAAAGATGAAGATATTTCTTCATTACTTGTTGTTGAAAAACCTAATAATGGACAATTAGATTTAGTAGATCAAATAGAGCAAACAGAAAGTTTAGATATAATAAATACAGAAGTAAATACTAACCTCAATTACAAGGTAGTGACCATGCCTAGACTAAGTGACACAATGGAAGAAGGTACTGTTTCTTCTTGGTTAGTTAATATTGGAGATCAAGTAAAAGAAGGAGATATCTTGGCTGAAATAGAAACTGATAAGGCTACTATGGAGTTTGAATCGTTCCAAGAGGGTACACTATTGTATATTGGAATTAAAGAAGGGGAAACTGCTTTAGTTGATAGTCTATTAGCTATTATTGGAGATGAAGGTGCTAACTTTCAGTCAGAAATTAAAAAATATGAAGCAGGAGAATTAGGTGTTTCTGTAAACAGTTCAGAAAAAGAAATTTTAACTGAAAATAAAATTGAAGTTACTAAACCAGTAGTGGATGAAGGTAAATCAAAAATTGATTCTGATAGAATCTTAGTGTCTCCACTTGCAAAGAAAATAGCTAAAGAAAAAAACATTGACTTACTTTTAGTAAAAGGTTCTGGAGATAATGGTAGAATAGTAAAAGAAGATATTGAGAACTTTATTCCCTTAAAATCAGACATTCCATTAATGAGTATTCGGAGTAATCATTCTGAAACTGAAGATTTTGAAGAAATTGAAAATTCTCAAATGAGAAAAGTTATAGCTAAAAGATTAAAAGAATCTAAGTTTACAGCCCCTCATTATTATTTAAGTGTAGAGTTTGATATGGACAATGCGATTGCTTTCAGAAAGCAATACAACACTATACCGTACACCAAAATTTCTTTTAATGATATTGTAGTTAAAGCTTGTGCTATATCTTTAAAACAACACCCTAGGGTTAATTCTCAATGGTTTGAGGACAAGATAAGGTTAAACCATTATGTTCATATTGGTGTAGCTGTTGGGATTACTGACGGCTTAGTAGTTCCTGTAATTCGTTTTGCAGATCAAAAATCTCTACCTGAAACTGGAGCTATGATAAAAGATTATGCTACTAAAGCTAGAGATAAAAAACTTCTTCCCGAACAGATGCAAGGGAGTACTTTTACTGTGTCTAATTTAGGTATGTTTGGAATTCAAGAATTCACCTCAATAATTAATCAGCCAAATTCAGCAATATTATCTGTTGGAAGTATTGTTCAAAAACCAGTTGTAAAAGAGGATAAAATACAAGTTGGTAACACTATGAAGTTAACTTTAGCATGTGACCATAGAACGGTTGATGGTGTTACTGGATCTCTATTTTTAGAGACTCTAAAGGGTTATATAGAAAACCCAGTAACTATGTTAGTTTAAAAGCCTTTCATGAAAAATGTAATTATTACTGGAGCGAGTAGAGGTATAGGGTTTGAATTGACAAAGTTATTTTGTGATAAAGGTTATAAGGTTATTGCTTTATCTAGAAGTATCTCTAAATTAAATATTCCAAACGTTACAGCTTATGAATTGGATATTTCATGTGAAAAATCAATTTTAAAAACAGTTAAACTTATTTTAAATGATTTTAGCCAAGTAGATATTTTAATTAATAATGCTGGAAGTTTAATTAATAAGCCATTTTCTGAAACTTCATTTAATGATTTTGAATCAATTTACAAAGTCAATGTATTTGGATTAGCTGAACTAATTAGATTACTCTTACCTGGTTTTCATAAAAAAAGTCATGTCGTCAACATTAGTAGTATTGGAGGAATTGGTGGCTCTAGCAAATTCCCTGGCCTTTCTGCTTACTCTAGCAGTAAAGGAGCTTTAAACATTTTAACTGAAATGTTAAGTGAAGAATTTAAAGACTCAGGTCCAAGCTTTAACTGTCTAGCTTTAGGAGCTGTTCAAACAGAAATGTTAGAAGAAGCATTTCCAGGTTTTCAAGCTAAAGTAAGTCCGTTAGAAATGGCAAACTATATTTACAATTTTTCAACAGAAGGGAACAAACTTTTTAACGGAAAAACTATTCCGGTTTCTACTTCAAACCCATGATTGAATTTGATATATTAGAACTAATACCCGAAGCCTCCCACGAATTAGTTAAACCTTTGATTTTTGAAAAACATCTTAATATTAAAATTGTTAAGGTTAGAAAAACCAAACATGGTGATTTTAAAAAATTAAGAAATGGATCTAACCAGATTACTTTAAATCATATTAATAATAAATACAGGTTCCTAATAACTTTAATCCATGAATTAGCACATTTCAAAGTGTATAAAAACATTAAAAAAAGAGTTAATCCTCATGGATTCGAGTGGAAGAATACATATAAGTTATTGATGTTGCCTTTTTTAAATAATAAAATTTTTCCAAACGATATTCTTTCAAAATTAGCAACTCATATTAAAAACCCTTCTGCATCTACAGATTCTGACACAAACTTAGTTGTTGCATTAAATAAATATGATTATTTTAATGATAATAAAATCTTTTTAAATGATCTTTCAGAAGATTGTTTATTCGAATATGATCAAGGTAAAGTTTTTTTAGTTAAACGTAAATTGAGAAAAAGATATATTTGTAAAGAACTGTCTTCGGGAAGAGAGTATTTGTTTTCTCCTGTAGCAAGAATTAAATCAATAGAAAAATGAAAACAGTTGCAGTTAGTGGTTATTTTGATCCAATTCATGTTGGACATCTAGAGTATTTAAAACTATCAAAAGAATTAGGAGATAGATTAGTGGTTATTGTTAATAATAATCATCAATGTGTTTTAAAAAAAGGAAAACCATTTATGGATGAGAAGGATAGAGTAGAAATTGTTAAGTCACTTAAAGTGGTTGATGAAGTTTTTTTATCGATTGATATGGATAAGACAGTATGTGCTTCTCTTGAATCTATCAAGCCTGATATCTTTGCTAATGGTGGAGATAGAAGTACAGAAGAAGTTCCTGAATCGGTTATTTGTAAAAAACATAATATTCAAATGACAGATGGTTTAGGTGATAAGATTAGAAGTTCGTCGGACTTAACCGGTCTTAAACAAAAATAATTTTATGGAAACTAAATTTAATTTTTCAGATGAAGAGTCAAATGTAAATTCCGAAAATCAATCCATTTCTAAAAATGCTAAAGGATTGTTTTTTTCTTTATTCTCTTTTTTAAAAGAAGTATTAGATTTTAGAAAAGATACAGATAAAGAGACTACATTGATTTCTATAAAAAACGATATTTCGATTAAAGGTCCTAATGCATGGATATTGATTTGTTCGATTTTTGTTGCTTCGGTTGGATTAAATGCTAACTCTATTCCAGTTGTGATTGGGGCGATGTTGATTTCTCCATTAATGGGTCCAATATTAGGTTTTGGTATGTCGATTGCCATAAATGACTTAGAGACTTTAAAAAAATCATTGATAAACTTCACAGTGATGGTCATTTTAAGTGTTCTTACTGCTTATTTGTTTTTTTCTTTTTTCCCTCTTAGAGAAGAGTCTTCTGAACTTTTGTCCAGAACAAAGCCAGACATTAGAGATGTTCTAATTGCTTTTTTTGGGGGACTAGCGCTTATTATTGCAAGAACAAAAAAAGGAACGATCTCTTCAGTAGTTTTTGGTGTAGCGATTGCTACAGCTCTTATGCCACCACTTTGCACTGTTGGCTTTGGTTTAGCGACTGGCAAACCTTATTTTGCGTTAGGAGCTATGTATTTATTTATGATTAATACTCTTTACATAGTTTTAGCTACTTATTTGGTGGTTAAGTTACTGAGATTCCCAATGATAAATTATGCTAATTCAAAAAGAAGAACCACAATTGCTCGTTTAGTTACTATCTTTTCAGTTTTGATGCTTATTCCAGCATTTTTTACATTTTCTGGAGTTCTTAATGAAAGTAAATTTAAAAATTCAGCAAATGAATTTTTAAGAGTTGAGCTAGACGGATTAAAGAATAAAGATTATTTAGAAAAGACTGCTATTATTAATTATAACTATGATGATATGTCATCTAATTTTGTTTGGCCATGGTTAGATAAAAAATCTAAAATTGTATTAAATACTTTTGGATTAGAGCCTATTTCAATGGAAACTATTGATCTCCTTAAAGCCAAATTAAAAAAGTACCCTAATTTATCATTAACTGAGATTGTTTTTAATCAGCTGGAAATAGAGAATGATTTTAAGGAACAAAAACGTTTTTTAAGTGAACTTAGATATAGAGATTCTTTAGATTTAATAAATAAGTCTAATCAAATCGAGATTTTAACAAAAAAAATAAATAGACTTGAGAAAATAGAAAATAACAACCTTTTTTATCAATCTATTCTAGATGAAGTAAAATTTAATTATGAAGATATTGAAGAGTTTAATTATCTAATGGAAATTTCGCCAAATGACACCATTCCGGTATTTACTGTAAAATGGTCAGAAGATGTTTTAGAACAAAGTATTATAAATCAAGAGAATAAACTTAAAAAATGGCTATTTTTTAAACTTTCAAATGAATCTTTTGAATTGATTAGAAAATAAAATTTATAGATATTGTTTTACTTTTTTTAATAGCTCTGACGAGTATACGAAATCTGTAACAGATTGATTTGTTGTTTTAAATATTTCCTTATTTGTTCCTTCCCAGTTTTTTTCTCCATCAACTAAAAAAATAATTTTCTCCCCAATTTCCATCACTGAATTCATATCATGAGAATTGATAATCGTAGTTATATTAAATTCTTTAGTAATTTCCTGAATCAATTTATCTATTATAATTGAAGTTCTCGGGTCTAGCCCTGAGTTGGGTTCGTCACAAAATAAATATTTAGGGTTCATAACTATAGCCCTTGCTATTGCCACTCTCTTTTGCATGCCACCAGATAGTTCAGATGGCAATTTATCGTAAGCTTTCTCTAACTCAACCCTTTGAATAGCAATTTCTGCTTTTTCTCTAATTTCTTCATCATTTTTATCAGAGAGCATCGTTAAAGGAAACATCACATTCTCTATTACTGTCATAGAATCAAAGAGTGCACTTCCTTGAAAAACCATTCCCATTTCTCTTCTCAATAAAGTTTTACTGGAATCATTCATCTTTTTATTAGATACTCCATCATAAATTATTTCTCCAGAATCTGGTGTATGCAATCCTAATAAACATTTTAAAAGAACAGTTTTTCCAGAACCACTTTGTCCAATAATTAAATTTGTTTTTCCTTTGAGAAAAGTTGTAGACACATTATTTACTATTGTACTTTCGTTGAAAGACTTTATTATGTTTTTTATTTCTATCATTAGCTTAATAATAATTGAGTTATAATAAAGTTGACTACTATTATTATTATAGATGTCCAAACAAAAGACAAGGTACTCGCTTTACCAACTTCTAGTGCACCACCTTTCATGTAAAACCCATGATATGAAGGGACTGTAGCTAAGATTATAGCGAATAAAAATGTTTTAATGTATGCATACACTATGTGATAAGGTTCGAATTCCATTTGAATTCCAGAGATAAAAGCCTCACTTGGTACACCTGCAAAAGTCATTGCTAAAAACCCTCCAAAAATTGCAACAAACATTGAAATAGTAATAACGAATGGGTAAAATAATAAAGCTACTATTTTTGGAAATACAAGATAATTAAGTGGGTTTATTCCCATTACTTCTAGGGCATCTATTTGTTCAGTAACTCTCATGGTCCCTATACTTGATGTGATATAGGACCCTACTTTTCCTGCCATTATTATTGACATAAATGTTGGAGCAAATTCAAGTATAACGGATTGTCTTGTTGCAAATCCAATTAATGATTTTGATATAAATGGACTACTAAGGTTTAAAGCAGTTTGAATTGATATTACAGCACCTATGAAAAAAGATAAAATAGCGACAATAGGTATTGATTCAATTATTAAATCATTTATTTCTTTAAAAATTAATTTTCTGAGCACTTTCCATTTACTTGGTTTGAAAAATGACATTTTTATCATTATAAAGTATTTCCCAATGTCACTTAAGTAAAACATAGTATTATTAATTATTCAAAGTTATGAATATTGAATATAATAAAGCTGGAATGAAAATTTATTTATTTGACATTATATTTGATAGGCAATAGCATTCACATTCATACCTGCTCCAACGCTTCCAAATAAAATAACATCACCATTTTTAAGAGAATGATTTTCTATTTTATTATTTTTAACTAAGTCAAAAAGAGTAGGGATTGTAGCTACTGAACTATTACCTAATTTTCTAATTGACATTGGCATTACATTTTCTGGTCTCGGTAAATCGTAAAGTTTATAAAGCCTATCTACCATTGCATCATCCATTTTTTCATTTGCTTGATGTAAAAATATCTTTTTAACATCGTTTATTGATTTGCCACTTGCTTCTAAACAATCTTTTAGTGCTTGTGGAACCTTAGTAATGGCAAATTCATAAATTTTATGCCCATGCATTTTTATATACTTTTCTTTTGATTTATTATTTGAATCAAATGATTCGCCTAAAAATAAATCATAAGTATTCTCATTAGAAAATGTGCAAGTTTTATGAGAAAGAATTCCCTGATTCAAATTATCATCTTTTTCTTCTATAATTGTTGCACCTGCGCCATCGGCAAATATCATGGAATCTCTATCGTTTACATCAACTGTTCTTGATAAAGTTTCCGATCCAATAACTAAACATTTTTTAGCAATTCCAGCTTTTATAAAGGCATTAGCATGAATTACTCCCTCAATCCATCCAGGACATCCAAATATTAAATCATAACACACACAATCAGGATTAATTATGCCTAAGTTATACTTAACTCTACTAGCTATGCTAGGAAGTTGATCAAACTGTTTGGTTCCATGTTTTATATCTCCAAAATTATGAGCTACAATAATGTAATCAATAGTTTCTTGATTGATATTAGCGTCTTTAATAGCTTTTTCAGCAGCAAAAAAGGCTAGATCTGAAGAATTATGATGATTCTTTGCATATCTACGTTCCTCAATTCCTGTAATTTCTTTAAATTTTTTTATTAATATGTCATTAGAAACTTTAAATTCAGAACCGTCAGAATTTAAAAATTTATTATCAAGAAATTGTTGATTTTTTTTTATTAATTCTGGAATATATGAACCAGTTCCTGTTATGTAAATTGACATTTTATAAAGTTTAATATTCTAAATTAAAAAAAATTAATACATTATCCTGCTTCTATGTATGTTTCCATTGGAGCGCAAGTACACATTAAATTTCTATCACCATATGCATCATCAACTCTTCTTACAGTCGGCCAAAATTTATTTTCTATAACAAAAGGTGTTGGAAAAGCCGCTATTTCTCTTGAATATGGATGATTCCATTTTTCAGAGCTTATCATTTTCATTGTATGTGGAGCGTTACAAAGAAGGTTATTCTTGTCTTCTTTAGAGCACTGTTCAATTTCTTTTCTTATTGAAATCATTGCTTCACAAAATCTATCAATTTCTTCTAAATTTTCACTTTCAGTCGGTTCTATCATCATAGTTCCTGGAACTGGAAATGAAACGGTAGGAGCGTGAAAACCATAATCAATCAACCTTTTAGCAATATCCATTACTTCTATACCATATGACTTGAATGGACGACAATCAATTATTAGCTCATGCGCAGCTCTTCCTCCTTCACCCTTATATAAAATATTATAATGATTTTCAATTCTATACTTAATGTAGTTTGCATTTAAAATAGCATATTCAGTTGAAGACTTTAATCCTTCAGCTCCTAACATGCATATATACCCATATGAAATTACACAAGCTAAGGCGGATCCCCAAGGAGCAGCAGAAATAGATTCTACACTTTCTTTAGAACTGACGTTTATAATAGGATTGTTTGGTAAAAACGGAACTAAATGTTGAGCTACACATATAGGTCCAACTCCTGGTCCTCCTCCACCATGAGGAATAGCAAAAGTTTTATGTAGGTTTAGGTGACATACGTCTGCACCAATTATATATGGGTTAGTCAGTCCTACTTGAGCATTCATATTAGCTCCATCCATATACACTTGACCTCCGTGATTGTGAATGGTTTTTGAGACTTCTTGAATAGATGATTCAAATACACCATGAGTTGATGGGTATGTAATCATTAAAGCTGCTAAGTTTTCTTCGTGTAATTTTGCTTTTTCTTTTAATTCATCTACATTAATATTACCGTGTTTATCTGTGCCAATTACTACTACTTTCATTCCCGCCATTACAGCAGATGCAGGGTTTGTTCCGTGAGCAGATGAAGGTATTAAGCAAATATTTCTATGACCTTGTTTTGTACTTTTCAGATAGGCTCTAATCACCATTAATCCAGCATACTCTCCTTGAGCTCCAGAATTTGGTTGAAGTGAAGTACCTGCAAAACCAGTTATAACATTAAGTTGATTTTCTAATTTTTTGAGTAATTTTTTATAACCTTTAGCTTGACTTAAAGGAGCAAAAGGATGAATATTATTCCATTTAGACCAACTGATGGGAATCATTTCTGAAGCAGCATTTAACTTCATTGTACAGGAACCGAGAGATATCATAGAATGAGTTAGTGATAAATCTTTTCTTTCAAGATTTTTAATATATCTCATTAGACCAGTTTCTGAGTGATGACTATTAAAAATATTGGCTTGTAAAAAAGACGATTCTCTTAGAAAACTTGTTGAAATCCTTATTGAATCCGTTGAAACATCCGCTATGATAGTTTCTTTATATGTTGCCTTTGAAATTAAATTAATTATTAATTGAATATCATTAAGTGATGTGGTTTCATTTAATGAAATAGAAAAAAGTTTGTCGCTTATATAATTAAAGTTAATTTTATTTTTTTCAGCTATTAATCGAATCTTTTCTGATGAACCTTCTAAAAGTAAAGTGTCAAAGTAATTTTCGTTTAATTGTTTAATGCCAATTTTATTTAAAGCATTTTCCAATAAAACAGCTAGTCCGTGAATTTTTTTAGCTATTTCTTTTAACCCTATCGGTCCGTGGAAAACACCATACATACTTGCCATAACTGCAAGTAGAACTTGAGAAGTACATATGTTTGAAGTAGCTCTTGCTCTTTTTATGTGTTGCTCTCTTGTTTGTAAAGCCATTCTAAGCGCTGTGTTTTCATCAACATCTTTAGAAATCCCAATAATTCTTCCAGGAATTGATCTTTTATATTCTTCTTTTGTAGCAAAAAAAGCTGCGTGAGGTCCTCCATAACCAAGTGGAATTCCAAATCTTTGTGAAGTTCCAACAACCACATCAACACCAAAACAAGCAGGCTCTTTTAGAATACATAATGAAAGAAGGTCAGCAGCAACTACAATTTTGAGTCCTTTTGATTTTGCAATTTCACAATATTTAGCAAGATCTTTTATCTCTCCATGTATGCCGGGATATTGTATGAGACATCCATAAAATTCTTTATTAAATTCAAACTCATCAATCTCTCCTACAACTACTTTAATTCCAAGAGGCTCAGCTCTTGTTTTTAAAAGCGAAACAGTTTGAGCAAAAGTATCGTTAGAAACAAAAAAACTATTTGCTAAGTTGTTTTTTTGATCTTTGCTTCTTAAACTAAAAAGCATAGTCATTGCTTCTGCAGCGGCAGTACTTTCGTCTAATAATGAAGCATTTGCCAGTTCCATTCCTGTTAAATCACAAATTATGGTTTGATAATTTAATAAAGCTTGCATTCTTCCTTGGGCTATTTCTGCTTGATAGGGAGTGTAAGCTGTATACCAACTCGGATTTTCTAGGATGTTTCTTTTTATTACGGAAGGAATAATGGCTTCATTATAACCAAGTCCTATATATGATTTAAAAACTTTATTTTTTTTAGAAAGTTTTTCTATATGATTTAAATAGTCATATTCACTTAAAGCTGGATCAAGATCCATTTCGTTTTTTAATCTAATATTTGAGGGTATCGTTTCAGAAATTAATTGTTCTATACTGTCTACTTTTAAACAGTCTAACATTTGTTTTTTATCTGATGAATTAATCCCGATATGTCTGTTTGAAAAACCTTTCATTTGTTATGTACAATAAGCTTACAAAAATAGTCATTATGCACAATATATTTATTTATTTTTTAATTTAAAAATGAAAGTTTTTAACTTAAAAAGAGTGTATTGTTAACACTTTTCTAATTTTGTATTAGTGAAAAAATTAGTTTCAATTTTCAATTTTTATATAAAATCAAGTTTACATTTATCCGTTTGCGTTATTTCTTTAATTATAATTACTTGTTTAAGATTTGATTTAGATTTTAGTTACGCATTATTTGTATGTGTCTTTTGTGCAACAATAGTGGTTTATAATTTTATAAAGTATGCTTCTACTTTACCATATTATTTTTTCACTAAAAATGCACCAATAAAAAAAATTCAAATTCTAAGCTTTGTATCAGGGTTTTTTTTATTCATTTCAGTTTTTTTTCTTAATTCTAATACTAGATTATTAGGATCTGTACTGTTTTTATTTTGCTTGACTTATGTGATTCCTTTTAACAGATCTAGTATAAACATCAGGAATTACAGTAAGATTAAAATATTTATTGTTGCATTTTGCTGGGCAGGCTCAACAGTTTTGATGCCATTTAGTGAGGGTGTAATTGTTAATTTATCAGATACAACATGGCTGTTTATTCAGAGATTTATTTTTATTTTTGTCTACACTCTGCCATTTGAGATTCGAGACTTACAATATGATTCTATTAAACTAAAAACTATCCCTCAAGTTATTGGAATAAATAAAACAAAAATTTTAGCTTATTTGCTTTTGATTATATTCTGTATTATGGGATTTTTTATAGAATCGAATGAAAGTAAATTTCTTTTATCAGATATAATTATAGCCTTTATTACAGCTATATTTATATTTAATACTAAAGTGAATCAGTCAAAATATTATACAAGTTTTTTAATAGAGGGTTTGCCAATTTATTGGCTAATTGTGATCTTAATTATTGAGAATATTATTTAAATTAATGAATCCTTAATTACACTTTCTTTGAGTGAAGACTTATAATCAATTATTTTGTTTTGAATTTTTACATCACTCGATCCAATTATCGAAGCCGCTAATATACCTGCATTTTTGGCGCCATTTAAAGCGACTGTAGCAACGGGTACTCCTCCAGGCATTTGAAGTATTGATAAAATAGAATCCCATCCATCAATTGAATTACTAGACTTTATAGGAACTCCTATAACTGGTAATGGGGTTAATGAAGCTATCATCCCAGGAAGATGAGCGGCACCACCAGCACCTGCTATTATTACAGAAATCCCTCTGAGATGTGCATTTTTACCGTACTCCATCATTTTTTCAGGAGTTCTATGTGCCGATACTATATCGACCTCGATTGATATTTCAAATTTATTTAAAGCATCTACAGCTTCTTGCATTACTGGAAGGTCTGATTTGCTTCCCATTATAATTCCAACCTTTGCCATAATTATATTGTTTTAATTTGAATCAGTTTCTTTACTTTTTTAGCTTTTTCAAGTCCTTCTTTTAATTTGGTATCAATAATTGTAACATGTCCCATTTTTCTATTAGGCTTTGTCTGCTGTTTTCCATATAAATGAATTTTGACATTGTCAATTTTCATAGCCTCCTCAATTCCTAGGTAAGACACCTGACCTACCGAACCTTCACTTCCTACTAAGTTAGCCATTATTGCATAAACATTAGATTTAGAACACCCTAACGGCAAGTCTAGAATAGCATTTATGTGTTGATCAAATTGAGAGCTAGAGCAAGCTTCAATAGAATAATGAGCACTGTTATGTGGTCTTGGAGCAACTTCATTTACTAAAATGGCATTATCTTCGGTTAAAAACATTTCTACAGCTAACAGTCCGATATGATTAAAGGATTCTGAAACTTTTAGAGCTATTTCTCTTGCTTTAATTGTCAGGCTATTATCAATTTGTGCTGGACAAATTACATACTCTACTTGATTTGATATTTTGTTGAATTCCATTTCTACAATCGGAAAAACTTCAATTTGTCCTGATTTATTTCGAGCTATAGTAGTAGCAAGTTCCTTTTTAAACGGGATTAGCTCTTCAATTATAAAGGCATCATTTGGAAGCTCATCAAAATTATTTTTAGAATGAATTATTTTAACTCCATAACCATCATATCCAAATTTTGTTTTTTTCCATACACATGGAAATTTTATATGATCTTTTTCTTTGGAGGTTTTAAACTGATCTAAAGACTTAAAATAATAGAACTTTGCGGTAGGAATTTTATTGTCTATGAAAAATTGTTTTTGCTTAGACTTATCTTGAATTATTTTTAATGTATTTGAGTTTGGAAAAACTTTAACCCCCTCATATTCTAGCTTTTCTAACGCCTCAATATTTACATGTTCAATTTCATAAGTAACTAAATCACATTTTTTACCGAATTCATAAACTGCATCAAAATCCATTAAATTACCTGTGGTGAATTCATCACAGAGCTTTTTACAAGGGGAATTTTCACTTGGATCAAGAATATTTGTTTTAATACTCAGCCTTGATGTTACATTAAGTAACATCTTTCCAAGCTGACCTCCGCCAAGTATTCCTAGTGTAAAATTTGAAGAGAAATAATTCATAATAAATTATTTTGGCAAAAATACATTAAAATGTAATTAATTATAGAATAATTTAAATATTGATTTGGGTATATTTGCTTTTTGTAAATTTTGACTTACTTATGATAAACTTAATTTTATTTGGAAAACCTGGTTCTGGAAAAGGTACTCAAGCTGAATTTGTTAAAAAGAAATACGATCTAATTCATATATCTACTGGAGATGTTTTTAGATACAATATCTCTAAGCAAACAGAACTTGGTATACTTGCGAAATCATACATGGAGAAGGGAGAATTAGTTCCTGACGGAGTTACGATTCAAATGTTAGAAGCAGAAGTGAATAAGACTCCTAATGCAGGTGGTTTTATTTTTGATGGATTTCCTAGAACGATACATCAGGCTGAAATGTTGGATAAATTTTTAATAAATAAAAAATTAAGTATATCAATGACTATTGCCTTAGAAGTTGACGAAAAAATTTTAACAGATAGACTTATAAGTAGAGGAAAAGACAGCGGAAGAGTAGATGATCAAGATAGATCTAAGATTAAAAATAGATTTGAGCAGTACAATAAAAAAACTTCTACTCTAATTAATTATTACAGATCTCAAGACAAATTTTTTGAGATTGAAGGAACTGGAGAGATAAGTGAGATAAGCGAGAGAATATTTAATGTTATTGATTCAAATATATAATGACTGAAGGAAATTTTGTAGACTATGTTAAAGTAGATATCTTTTCAGGAAATGGAGGTAAGGGATCCGCACATTTTCATAGGGAAAAGTATATAACTAAAGGAGGTCCCGATGGTGGAGATGGAGGAAGAGGAGGCCATATTATAGTTATAGCAGATAAATCTTTGTGGACTCTTCATCATTTTAAATTTAAAAGACACTTTAGATCTGGTCACGGAGGAGATGGAAGTGGAAGCAGAAGCTCTGGGTCGGATGGAAAAGATGTTTATATAAAAGTTCCTTTAGGTACTGTTATAAAGGATTCTTTAACTAACAAAGTAATTTTTGAAACAATAGATCATGGTGATGAAAAAATAATTCTTGATGGAGGAATGGGTGGTTTAGGTAACTGGAACTTTAGATCATCGACTAATCAAGCTCCTCGTTACTCTCAACCAGGGATTAAAGGAAAGGAAATTCAAATCACGCTCGAACTTAAGGTTTTAGCAGATGTTGGTTTAGTTGGTTTTCCAAATGCAGGAAAGTCTACTTTATTGAAAACCATTACATCAGCAAAGCCTAAAATAGGTAATTATGAATTTACTACTCTCAAGCCCAATTTGGGCATTGTAGAGTATAGAGATTATAGATCTTTTGTTATTGCAGATATTCCAGGAATTATTGAAGGTGCATCTGAAGGAAAAGGATTAGGGCATCATTTTTTAAGACATATTGAACGAAACTCTATTTTACTTTTTTTAATTTCATGTGAGTCTGAAAAAGTAGTTGGTCAATATAATATTCTACTAAATGAATTAAAAAAATATAATCCAGAATTATTAGACAAAGACAGGATTATTGTAATTTCTAAATCTGACTTAATTGATAAAAAGAGAAAAGATGAAATCAGCTTAGAAATATCAAAAAAAATTAAAAATATTCCTTTTGATTTTATTTCATCTGTTTCTAACCAAGGTCTTGTAGAATTAAAAGATGATTTATGGAAAGTTTTAAATCCATAATTTCATTAGTTTTCTTCTTTTATAGAGAATCTATTTAATAAATTAGTTATTGACTTTTACTTTAATAAAACTATGAGAATTCATTTTATTGCAGTTGGAGGAAGTGCAATGCATAATTTAGCTATTGCTCTTCATTTAAAAGAATATCATGTCACAGGTAGTGATGATCATATTTTTGAACCTTCTAAATCTAGATTAGATAAATACGGTCTACTTCCTGATAGCTTCGGATGGAATGCTTCTAGAATAACTAATGATATAGATTTCGTTGTCCTTGGAATGCATGCTAAAGTAGATAATATTGAGCTAGTTGAAGCTCAAAACAAGAAGCTAAAAATAGTTTCCTATCCTGAGTTTATTTATGAAATGTCTAAAAACAAAACAAGGGTTGTGATTGGTGGAAGTCATGGAAAAACATCTATCACAGCAATGGTTTTACATGTTTTAAACGACAACGGAAAAGAGGTTGATTTTATGGTAGGAGCTCAGTTAGAAGGGTTTGAAACAATGGTTCACTTAACTGATGAAAATGATTTTATTTTGTTAGAAGGAGACGAGTATTTGTCTTCACCTATAGACAGGCGTCCTAAATTTCATCTGTATAAACCTAATATTGCTCTTTTAAGTGGAATTTCCTGGGATCACATAAATGTTTTCCCAACTAAAGAAATCTATTTAAAACAGTTTGAACTTTTTTTAGAAACTATTGTTTCGGGTGGAGTTTTAGTTTATAATAAACGGGACAAACAAGTTAATCAAATTACCGAAAATTGCACCAGACCAATTAGAAAGTTAGAATATTCAATGCCTGATTATTTTATTGATAATGATATTTCATTCCTTAAAACTAATGAAGGAGATTTACCATTAAAAATATTTGGTGAACATAATCTAAGTAATTTATCAGGTGCAAAGCTTGTTTGCCAGTTGATGGGTGTTCATGAAGAAGAGTTTAATCACTCAATTACCTCATTTAAAGGTGCTGACAAGCGTTTGGAGTTAATCCTTGATATGGAAGACAGAACGGTCTTTAAAGACTTCGCTCACTCTCCTAGTAAGGTTATAGCAACTACCAAAGCTTTAAAAAATCAATATAAGAATAGAAAACTTATAGCTTTACTTGAATTACATACTTTTAGTAGTTTAAATGAAGAGTTTATAGTGGAATACAAAGACAGTTTAAAAAGTGCAGATACTGCTATTTTGTTTTATGATCCAAAAGCTATAAAAAACAAAGGGTTGAAAGAAATTAATGATCAAAACATCAAGAAAGCCTTTAATGATGATAAACTACGTATTTTCTCAAATCCAGAGGCTCTAAAAGACTTTTTATTATCTCAATCTTACAGCAATACTAATTTACTTTTAATGAGTTCTGGAAATTACGCTTCGCTTGATTTAGAGTATATTACAAATCAAATTAAGTAAATAATCATTTTTTTATGAATCACATTAAACATGTATTTTTTGACTTAGACCATACTTTATGGGATTTTAAAAAAAACTCTTCTTTAACATTTAAGTATTTATTGAATAAATATAATATTTCTATTGAGCTGGACAGATTTTTAAAAATTTATATGCCAATCAATTTTTCTTTATGGAAGCTATATAGAGATGAGAAAATATCTAAAGAATATTTAAGACATAATAGACTTAAGTCTGCTTTTGAAAAACTTAATGTGACTATATCTAACGATGTAATTGATCTTATGGCGGATGATTATGTGACACACTTACCTGACCATAATTTTTTAGTTAAAGATGCTTTACTAGTCTTAGACCATTTAATAGGGAAGTATAAATTACATATTATCACTAACGGATTTACCGAAGTTCAAAATAAAAAAATATCAAATTCTAATCTTGATAAATACTTTTCATGTATTATTGATTCAGAAACGGTAGGAGTGAAGAAACCTAATGCTAAAGTATTTGAATATGCTTTAAATGTAGCTGGAGCAACTAAAAGTGAAAGTCTAATGATTGGTGATAATCTAGAAGCAGATGTTATAGGAGCTTTAGAGGCTGGTTTTAGTGCCATTCATTTCAATAATAATAATGAGCCTACCCATTCACACTGCAGAATAATAACCGATTTAAAATCGTTAAATTCTATTTTATAATTAATAGTTTTTTTGTCTAACTATTTCATATAAAATTGTACCACAAGCTACCGATACATTTAATGATTCAATCTTTCCAAGTAAAGGAATTTTAATAAGTTGATCACATAAGTTAATTACTGAGCTTGATAATCCTTTCCCTTCAGAACCCATGACGATCGCTTGAGATTTTTTGAAATTAGTTTGGTAAATTGTTTTTTCAGCTTTTTCAGTAGCACCATAAATAGGAACTTCAAATTGTTTTAAAAGAAAAAGAGCATCTTTAATATGGCCGACTTTACATATAGGCACATTAAACACAGCTCCTGAAGAAGTTTTAATAGTATCACCATTTACAGGAGCACTTCCGCTTGATTGAATAACAATACAATCAACTGCGGTACACTCGGCAGTTCTAACAATTCCTCCAAAATTCCTCACATCAGATAGTTGATCTAAAACTAATATAGAAGCAGATTCTTTTTTTGTTTCTAAAATTTCGCTTAAATCATCTATTGATAAAAATTTAATAGGAGCTATAGTAGCTACGACACCTTGATGATTCTTAGGAGTAAGCCTATTTAACTTTTCTACTGGAACGTAAGATATTTCAATAGATTTTCTTTTTAAAATTCTCATTAAATCGAAAGCAGAAGCCCCAGTCAGTCCTCTTTGAACAAAGACTCTATTAATAGATTCACCAGAATCTATTGCTTCCATAACAGATCTTATTCCATAAATTTGAGTTGTTTCTTTTTCCATTTATAGCTGAGTTGAATTTAAATAAGTAACAAAACTCTTTAGACTTTCTTTATTCTTAAGATTAAGTTTGTTTGCTTTTCTATATTTTTTATATGCTTTTCCATTAATAAGATTGAGTGCTTGCATTTTTTTATGTGATGTAGGTACTATATAAGATTTATTATTATTAAATATCAAAAAAACACTATTGTCTACCCATTTAGGACTAGGTGGTTTTGTGTAACCAGTTGTTGGAGCTGCTACATTAGGTTTTGTTGGCATCTCGATTTTCTTTTGAGGGAAATAATATAATCCATAACTCTCAAGTTTTAAAATTTCCTCCAAAACTGCAATTGTATTTTCTGGTTTATTAAGCTTAAACGAAAACAATTTGTAGATTTCTCCTTCAATTATAACTGTAACTGTTTCATCGATATCTATAGCACTAGCTTGATTATTCTGATTGTTTTTTATTTCAAATTTTTGTTCTGAAACATTCAGCCTTATTTGTGCACTATACTTTTTTCCATTTTCAAAAATTATCTCTCCTGTTTTAAAACTTTTATCTAAATAGGGACTTCCTTTTATTTTTGTATCGTATTCTTTTAATTTATATAAATTCACATTACCATCTATAAAGAAATTTGCTGTAGGATCTGAAAATTGTGAAATTGCCAATTGTGAAATGAGTATTGTAAAAAGCAGAATTATTGTTTTCATGTCATGTGATTTTGTGTAAATATAACTAAAACGTCCTTTAAGCTGCTGGTTCAAAATTATAATTCAATATGTATCCGATTAATAATTTATAATACCGAACTAACATTAAATTTATTAAGAATTATACTTTTTAATGTTTTAAAGCTTTATGTATAAAAAAAGCACCCATTAGGGTGCTTTTTTTTATTAAGAAGTAGGTACTTATTATTTAGTATCCCACCATACTTTTGAATCTTGACTATATCCAGATACTTTAGCAACCGCAGCATCGTGATTAGCTTTGTTTGCACTAGCAGTAGTAGCACCATATCCTAATCTTTTAGGAATTCCAGTACCAGTTAAAGCGTCTTTAGCAGTAGCTAAAACAGGATAATCTAATCTTCTGTGTTCAGCCCAAGCTTCTTCACCTTGCATGTATAAAGCTTTCCATTTTTCAGTAGCTATAGTTTCCATTGATGCAGCTGCAACACCAGAAACATAAGTAGCAGCATCGGCTGACTTTACTCCCCATTGTGTCATAGAAGCATTGATACCAATTTCGTACCATGTTTGAGCATCGCCAGGAACTGACCAACCTCTTTGTGCAGCTTCTGCATATCCTAGCGCTACTTGAGCATAAGAATATAACATACCACCAGCTTTAGCAGCACTTGTCATAATCACTGAATCAGGTAAGTAAGACACCCATGATTGTAGGATACCTGGAGTTAGAACACCATAAGGCATTCCTCCATAATTTAACCCATCAACCAATTGATATATTACAGCTACTTTTGCAGCACCTCCCGGTCCTCCATCTGCTGTAACAACAGGCTTCATAAACTTGTGTACTCTTGGATCAATATTAGCACCCCCATTATATAGGTGATTAAACATTACATCACTAGCAGCAAAGTCATCTCTACTTTGGAACCTATCTTGCCATGGGCTATCATTATTATCAGCCTCAGTGTATGGGTAGTGAATATCTCCACCAGCTCCAATTACTCCAGCGTTGTGAGCTTCTAAAAATTTAGATTGAGCTGTAGCAGCATCAACATCTGAAAGTCTTAAGGCTAATACCATTTTCATAGTATTACCAAACTTTTTCCATGCTGTT
>Ga0115001_10000709_pt1 | contig 25013 bp, 24 predicted proteins | sample ArcticOcean_MG_C_12_FD_89869 | JGI IMG/M metagenome (GOLD analysis project Ga0115001, IMG submission 89869) | Marine microbial communities from western Arctic Ocean - ArcticOcean_MG_CB8_130 | ecosystem: Environmental > Aquatic > Marine > Oceanic | place: Arctic Ocean: Canada Basin | collected... | reverse complement strand
TCACCGGCCACATCACCATCGCTCGGGTCAAGCGTGGTGCCATCGTGCGCAAGGTCGTTGGCATGCTGTGCCAGGCAGAGTTTGACGTTGATGAGGTTGCCCTTGTAGAGAGCCGCCTGCACCCAGGCGGCGCTCGCTATGCAACTGTTGCTACTTGGCCCACCCGCTGACTCTGTGCTGACTCTGTGCTGATCCGCCCGCTGACCCGACTTGAGAACTCGACCTGCCAAGCCAGCACTACTGTCGGGACATGACCGATGGCGCTGACGACCGGCTTCCCACGCGCGTCCAGACACCCCGACTACTCCTGCGGTGTTGGCAGCACGACGAAGCCTCGATACTCGGCGACCTCGTCGAGGGCAACGTTGAGCATCTCCGACCGTGGATGCCCTGGATCAAATTTGAACCACAAACGGTCACCGAACGCGTCGCGTTGATCGAAACGTGGACTCGCCAGTGCGAGGAAGGCGGCGACGTCGTGTTCGGCACGTTCTTTGACGGCATCGCGATCGGGAGCTGTGGGCTCCACCGTCGCGTTGGCGCCGGCGCACTCGACATCGGCTACTGGATCGCTGATGACCATACGCGGCGCGGATTCGCCACAGAGATCACCTCGGCGTTGACAACCACGGCGTTCGGCGTCGCTGGCATCGAACGCGTCGAGGTCCACACCGATGAGGCCAACGAGGCAAGCGCTGGCGTTCCCGCCAAGCTCGGCTTCCACCGCGACCGAGTCATCGAAAAAGAGCCAACAGCAGTTGCGGAGTCTGGGCGGTCGGTTATCTGGACGATGGCCCAAGCCGACTGGTGCTAAGTCTCCACTACGACCAAGCATTCCCGAACGTGTCGCAGAAGGCAAGCTGGCTCGGGGGCTGGCGTGAAATTGGGCCGTGACCCTTACCGACCGGATACCCGATCGGGACAAGGGCTGCGGTTGCCCAGCCCTCGGGAATTTTGAGGAGTTCCATCACTTCAGCCTCGCGAAGGCAGTGGAGCGTTGTCAGTGTGCAGCCCAACCCCTCGGCAACGCAGGCAAGCATCGCGTTCTGTACCGCCGGATAAATCGACCCGCCACCGACCACGCTGACCCGATCGAGCTTGGCATCGGTGATCGCCATCATCTTCGGGTTGCCACAGAACAGCAACAACGCTGGCGCCTCGTCGAGGTGGTCGGCAAGGTAGTCGCCGGCCGCAGCAACGCGTTCCCACGGTGCGAGCTGTTCGGGCGGCAGGCCTTCCATCATCTTCATAAAGCCGCCAACGTATTTGGCCCACTCCGGCGCATAGATCTCTTTCATCGAGGCCTTGACCTGCGGATCAGTGATGACCACGACACGCCACGGCTGCGTGTTGCCTCCTGTCGGCGCCCAGCACGCTGCCTGGAGCACGCGCTCCAGCACGTCGTCGGGAATCGGGTCGGGCCGCAACTTACGGACAGCCCGCAGCGTGCTCATCGATGCATAGAGGCCAGCGGTTTCGGAGTCGTCAGTCACCAGCCCAGCGTGCCACAACCACATCGGCGGCAGCCGCCTGGACAACATCGCTGCGTTCTTCAGCTCGCCGATCGATGGGTCACGGTGGGTAGCCATTGTTGCTCAGGCCTCGTCCGGATCAACCTGCACAAGTACGACGCGGCTACCGGCGTCTGACTTGAGATTCGGGGCATCCCACAGAACTCTGTGACAGTCCATCGTGACTGTGGTGGTTACCGACTTCCCCGATTGGTCTCGCGATCGGAGCAAAACTGATGAAGTTCAACCCAGATGGTGCCTTCGCATTGGCACGATTAGTCGTGCTCGACCGACTATCGCGAGCCGAGCTGTCGGATGCATCACGTTCGATTCTGGTGAGAGCATCAGTGACGGAGCCGATCTTGCCAATCATCTGCCCGTGTGTGAGCGACACCACCATCTCGTTCACCAGGGCGGTTGGGCGGTCACGATGACGCCGGATCGGGTGGCAACTTGGACCCGTCCAGACGGATCGAGGAACTGGACTGGCAGCCCCAGTGATCGCGTCCCCGGTCTCAATCGCGAGTTCGACAAGCGACCTGTTGGTGGCACGCTGCCGATGCTGTGCTGAAACGTTGGCGGGTCGACGGTCGGTATTGGTTACTACGAGCCGTAAATCAGGTTCGGGAGTTCGGCGAGGTCGTTGACCATGTGATTGATATCGGCAGCGTTTTCCGGCAGCGGCTCGCCGGAAGGGTTGTACCAGCAGGTCGCGCAGCCAGCGTTTGCACCGCCGGCGATGTCTGAGCTCAGGCTGTCCCCGACAACCAGCACCGTCGCCGGGTCTGGATTGCCGAGTTGACCGAGCGCGATGTCGAAGAATGCTTGGCCCGGCTTGGCGTAGCCGATCTCACTCGAGACAGTGATCGATTCGAAGTAGTGCGCCAACTCGAACCGTTCGAGCCGTGGCCGCTGCACTTCGGCGTACCCATTGGTGATCATGCCCATTCGAACGGTGCCGTGGAGTGCTTGGAGTAGCTCGACGGCGCCCGGAATTAATCGTCCACTCTTGCTCAACCATCCGAGATACTCAGCTGCGAGAACGGACGGGTCGACGTCGATGTCGGTGTGCTCGATCAGGAGTCGAAAGCGTTCGTCGTTGAGCGTGTCGAGCGTCAGGGTTCCAGCTTCTATCTGCTTCCAAAGCGGTTCGGCAAGGCGCTTGAAGGCCCCCAGGTAGCTCTCGGCTTCGGCGACTCCATGCGCTGCCAGCAGCCCGGGAAATGCTTCTGTTTGGGCCGAGGTGAAGTCCGAGAGCGTGTTGTCCAGGTCGAACAGCACGACCGGGTAACGGGGCGACGATGGAACTGAAGCAGTCGGCAAGTCGTTCACAATGGCAGAGTATCGAGCGAGGATCTCGAGCACGCCAACCAGCACGTCATCGGGCCCCGGCAGCTCAATCTTTGTGTAAGCCAAAGCAGTCTCGGTTGCCGCTGTCGCTCACACAAAGCCACAGCCCAAGGTTTGCGCCCAAGAATTGCGCGCAAGGTTGAAGGATCCAATGACGGGATCAGATTGGTTTGTGGGTCGTCAGCGAGCGATGATCGAAACAGTCTGGGCTGCGTCGATCAGCCAACCAGGGAAGACCCCGACGAACAGCGTGAAGGCTGCGGCACCGAAGATCGCGACACCAGCCGAGAACGGAATCGTCACGGGTTCGGCATCGTCGCCACCATCGGAATCAGCGAGCCACATGTTGACCATGATTCGCAGGTAAAGGAACGCAGCGACGACGGCAGCGACCATGGCAATGACCGCAATGACGTAGCTCTCTTCTTCGACAGCGGCCTGGATGACACCAAACTTCGCAATGAAGCCGGAGGTGAGCGGCACGCCAGCCTGCGCAAGCAAGAAGACCGTGAATGCAAGTGCCAGGGTCGGACGACGCTTGGCGAGGCCCTTAAACGAGTCGAGCGACGAGTCGCCGTCTTCGTCGCCTGACGCCTTCGACACAACGGTAACGACACCGAACGAACCAATCACGAGCACTGAATAGAGCATCAGGTACAGCGCCACTGAGGCAATGCCATCGCCCGGCAGAGCTTCGCCCGCCGTGTTGCGAGCAGCCTCGACACCCACCAGTAAGAAGCCAGCGTGACTCACCGACGAGTAGGCAAGCATGCGCTTGACGTTCGTCTGCACGACGGCCAGGAATGAACCAACGACCAGCGAAAGAACCGCAAGCGCCCAGATGACCGGGCCCCAGTCATCACGGAAGAACGGCAGTGCGGTGACCAGTACACGAATCATTGCGGCGAAGGCCGCTGCTTTGCCGACTGATGCCATGAATGCAGTGACTGGCGACGGCGCCCCTTCGTAGACGTCGGGCGTCCACACGTGGAACGGAGCTGCCGCGACCTTAAAGCCAAGCCCGACGATCAACATCGCGATGCCTGCGAGCGCCAACGGGTCGGAGTTGCCGAGGTCGACACCATTGCGGAAGGCGATGACCATCTCGGTGATGTTGGTGGTGCCAGATGCTCCGTACAGGAGCGCGATGCCGTAGAGGAAGAACGCCGACGCAAAGCCGCCGAGCACGAAATACTTGATACCGGACTCGGCCGACTTGAGCGAACGACGATTCGAGGCGGCAAGCACATAGAGCGCAAGCGACAGCGTCTCGAGGCCGAGGAACAGCACGATGAGGTCGTTGGCCGACGCCATGACGATGCCACCAATGGCAGCAACCATGTACAGCGCGTAGATCTCGGGGCCTTCGTTTGGCGTCCCACGCAGGAACGAGTCGGTCAGGAGCGACACGAGCAGCAAACTCATACAGATCGTGATTGTCAAGAACATCGCGAACGTGTCGAAGGCGACGACACCGCCAACGAGCGTCTGCACGCCATTGTCGGTGATGTCGTCCCACTGGACCATTGCCAACGCACCGGCGGTCCCGGCGGTAAATGCAGACACGAATGCGTACAGGCCCTTGGGCCACTGCGGGGTCAGTGCGCCCACGACCATGATGCCGAGGGCACCGGCGAGTAGCGCCAGCATCGGCGACAGTGCAAACCAGTTGACCTCGGGGCCCTGGAATGCCTGGGCGGGAAGCTGTGCCGGGAAGCTGCCAGCGAACGAAGAAGCGAGCTCAGAGATCATTCGCCGGGCTCCTCTCCCTCGTCGCTTTGACTCTCGGAATCGTCGTGAGACTCATCGTCACCACTGTTATGGGACTCATCGTCTCCGCTCTCACAACCATTGCTCTCGTCACCGTGCGCTTCGGCGCCCGCGTCTGCTTCGACACCTGCTTCGGCGTGTTCGACTTCGAACGTGCCGCACTGCTGGCCAAGCTCAGGAATATTGAAGGCACTGTTGTCGGCCACATGGGTGACGAGCGCCTCGACGCTCGGCTCGATGCGATCGAGGAGCGGCTTGGGGTACACACCGGTGAAGACGATGGCGACGATGAACGGCAGGAGGACCATGGCTTCCTTGGCACGCAGTTCGGGGAACGCAGCGTTGGCTTCGTCAGGCTCGCCGTGGAAGACACGTTGGTATGCCCACAGGAGATACAGGGCAGCGAGAATCACACCGCCCGTAGCAACCACGGTCCACCATCGCGCGGTCTGGAACGATCCGAGCAGAATCAGGTACTCACCGATGAAACCGTTCAAACCTGGCACGCCGATCGATGACAGCATCACGATCATGAAGCCAGCTGCAAAGATCGGGGCGACTTTCTGGATACCGCCGAGTTCGGCAATCTGGCGGGTCTTGCGACGCTCGTAGATCATGCCGACGAGGAGGAAGAGCGCGCCGGTTGACACACCGTGGTTGACCATCTGCAGCACCGAGCCCGAGATCGCCTGCGTCGTGAAAGCGAACGTGCCGAGAATGATGAACCCGAGGTGCGCTACTGATGAGTAGGCAACGAGTCGCTTGAGGTCTTTCTGCATCGTCGCGGCAATGGCGCCGTAGATGATGCCGATGACAGCGAGCGTGAGCCACAGTGACCGGCTCCATACCGCTGCCTCAGGGAAAAGGTAGAGGCCGAAACGCAAGAAGCCGTATGTACCGAGCTTGAGCATGACGCCAGCCAGAACGACCGAACCAGCGGTCGGGGCCTGCGTGTGAGCGTCGGGCAACCAGGTGTGCAACGGGAAGATCGGAACCTTGACGGCGAACGCGATGGCAATCGAGAAGAACAGCCAGCGGCCAACGTTCGCGCTGAAGTTGGCGTTCTCGGCGATTTCGACGAGGTCGAATGTGAGGTAGCCGACGTCTTGGCGGGCGAGCATCGCCGTGGCGATGATTCCGACCAGCATGAAGGCCGAACCAAACATCGTGTAGAGGAAGAACTTCGTCGCCGCGTAGACGCGGTTTTCGTAACCCCAGCCACCGATGAGGAAGTACATCGGCACGAGCACGATCTCAAAGAAGATGAAGAACAGGAAGAGGTCGAGCGACAGGAACGAACCCATCACGCCGGCCTGCAGCATCAGCAACCAAGCGAGATATGGCTTCTCGTCATGGTGGGCGTCGATGCCCACGATCGCCAACGGGAACAGAACGCCGGTCAACACGATGAGGAACAGCGAGATGCCGTCAACACCAAGGTGCCAGCCAATACCCCACTGCTCAATCCAAGCGTGCTTCGATGAGAACTGGAAGCCAGCCTCGCCCTGCTCGAAGGCAAACAGCAGCCAGATCGACAGGGCGCCAGTACCGACCGACGCCATCAGGGCAATGAGCTTGGTGATCTCGGGACGCGACTTCGCAGTCAGAGCAACAGCGACCGCACCGATGAACGGCACGAGGATGAGCATGGTGAGGATCGGGAACGACACCGCAGCACCGGACGATTCCTCAGCCGCGAGCATGCCGCCAGCGGGAAGAAGAGCGAATAAACCAGACATTAAAGAATTCCTCGAATCACCACGAACCAACCGAGGAGCAAGACGACACCGATGCCGATCACCCCGGCATATTGACGCAAATAACCGGTCTGAACCTTGCGGACCTGGTTTGACGTTTCACGAACCAACGTGGCAACGCCATTGACTGCGCCATCGACCACCTTGGTATCGAATTCGGCAACACCGTCAAAGCCCTTGCGACCCGGATTGCCCATGAACCAGCTGATCATGTTGTCGTAGTTCCAGCCGTCGGCAAACAGCTTCGGCTCGATGGGCTTGGCCATCTTCTTTTGGTACACGGCAAACGCACCGGCGATACCAATCAGCGCACAGGCAACAGCGATGGCAATCAAGATCGTCTTGTTGTCATATGCCCACGTGCCCTTGATGACCGCTTCACCGATACCACGGTCTTCGGCGCCTTCGCCGAATTCGACGATCGGGTGAAGCCAGTCGAGCAGCTTGTGCTGGGCGCCCTTTGGAATGATGCCGAGCGACGGCAGCTGAATGATGCCACCAACCATCGAAAGGCCAGCGAGGACCACGAGCGGGATGAGCATGGTCGGGGGCGACTCATGCGGCTTGAACTCGCCGTGGGCGCCGTGCGTCTCCACCGGTGCGGGCGCTTCGGCAGACGCCGCTGCGTCGTCACCATTGCCTTCATCAGCGGCAGCGGACTCGAGGTGCGCTGCTTCTTCGGCGTTCGCGAGCGAGCCCCACTTCTGCTCACCGAAGAAGGTCATGACGACCTGGCGAGTCATGTAGAACGCGGTAAGGATCGCTGTGACGATGCCGATCACGTAAAGGACCGGGCTCTCCGCGAGAGCGAACAGCAAGATCTCGTCCTTCGACCAGAACCCAGCAAACGGCGGCACACCGGCAATGGCAAGCCAGCCAATGATGAATGTCGATGCGGTGATCGGCATGAACTTGAACAGCTTGCCCATCTTGCGCATGTCTTGTTCGTCGTGCATGCCATGGATGACCGAGCCCGAACCGAGGAAGAGCAGAGCCTTGAAGAAAGCGTGCGTGACCATGTGGAAGATGGCTGCCACATACGCGCCGGTGCCGACCGCAAGGAACATGTAGCCGAGCTGCGACACCGTCGAGTATGCCAACACCTTCTTGATGTCGTTCTGCGCGAGGGCAATCGTGGCCGCAAACAGCGCGGTGATCGCTCCGGTGTAGGCAATAAGTGTCGGGACCCAGTCGGCAGCCGCGCCGAGAACCGGATTGATGCGGACCATCAGGAACACGCCGGCAGTGACCATCGTTGCTGCGTGGATGAGCGCCGACACGGGGGTCGGGCCGGCCATAGCGTCAGGTAGCCACACATAGAGCGGAAGCTGAGCAGACTTGCCCACAGCACCGAGGAACAACAGCGCGGCGATGCCGGTTGCAGTTGCCTGGGTCAGCGTCCCAGCAAGGGCGCTCTCGTTGATCACGGCGTAGTCAATCGAGCCGACCGCGCCGAAGGCGAGGAACATCGCGAGCATCACGCCGAAGTCACCAATGCGGTTGGTGACGAAGGCCTTCTTGCCTGCTGAAGCGTTCGCATCCTTGGTGTGCCAGAAGGAGATGAGGAAGTACGAGCACGTACCGACGCCTTCCCAACCAAGGAAGGTGACCAGCAGGTTCGAGCCGAGCACCAGCAACGTCATCGAGAGAACGAAGAGGTTGAGGTACAGGAAAAACTTGGAGAACTTCGGGTCGCCGTGCATATAGCCCACCGAATACAGGTGGATGAGCGAGCCAATACCTGTAACGAAGAGCAGCATCGTGCTGCTCAGCGGATCGACGAGGAAGGCCATGTCGATTTTCAGATCGCCCACCGGCACCCAGGAGAAGAGGGTCACGATTTCGGAGCGATCAGCAGCATCTCGCGACAGCAGGTCAAAGAAGATGCCAACGGCAGCAGCGAACGACAGCAGCACCATCGTGGTGGCGAAGTGGCCAGCTTTCGGCTCACCGAGCTTGCGGCCTCCGATAAGGATCGTCAGGAAACCGACGAGCGGGAAGAATGGCACCAGCCAAACAAGGTCAATCATGACTAGCCCTTCAATTCCGCGAGGTCGTCAGCGGTGGCGCCAGGCTTGCGTCGCAAGATCGACACGATAATGCTGAGGCCAACCACGACTTCGGCAGCCGCAACGACCATCACGAAGAACACGGCGGTCTGGCCGTTGATGTCGCCCAGCTTGATGGCGAGCGCAACAAAGGTCAGGTTGGCGGCATTGAGCATCAGCTCAATACACATGAACATCACCAACGGGTTGCGGCGGATTAAGAGGCCGACCGCGCCGACGCTGAAGAGCATCGCCGCAAGAATGAGGTACCAGGACGGTTCGATGGCAGCAATCACTTGGACGTTCCCGACGTATTCGAGGATTTGGCATCGGCATCAGCAATTTCCTGGTTGCGCGGCCACTTGCGCGTCAGCACGACCGTGCCGGCAACGGCGACGATCAGCAAGACCGACGTGAGTTCGAACGCGAAAATGTGGTCCCCGTAGAGGTTCTCGGCCAACTGCTTGATGTTGCTGTCGCTGTCACCAGTGACCGTGGCAATGTCGAGGCCGTCACCAAGGGCATCGGGGAGCACCGTGGCACTGTCAGCCTTGACAATTGCAGCCGTGAGGAGCGCCACGAGCCCGAGGCCCATGATCGCAGCGAGCGGACGCTGCACCTTGATTGGTTCGATCGAGAGGTCCATTGCATTGTCGACACCGAGCAGCATGATGACAAAGAGGAAGAGCACGACAATCGCGCCCGCATAGACGATGATCTGGACCGCTGCGAGGAAGTGCGCTTCCTGGGCAACGAACTGCACCGCAATACCGAAGAGCGTGAGCACCAAGCCGAGCGCAGCGTGGACAGGGTTCTTCAGCGTGATGACGCCGATGGCGCCGCCAAGCACCATCGCGGCGGCCGCGAAGAAGACGAGATATTCAAGAAAGGTCGTGTCCATGTGGTCAGCGCTTCACCGTTCGGATTCCAGACAACGTCGCGGGATACTCAGAAGTATCACGCTCGGCCTGCTTGGGCTCAGGAGCGCGCAGACCGTAGCCGAGTTCGTTGCTCCAACCGACCTCCCCTTCGAAGGCGGCGTCGCCTGACGGTGACGTGGCGCGCATCCAGCCGGACGTGTTGTCGTCTTCACCCTCGCGCCAATCCTCCCAGGGGAGGCGTTGGGCCTTGCCCTCGTCGTCGACAACGAGTTCAGTCTTGGTGTAAATCGCGTCCTGCCGATTGGTGAACGAGAACTCAAACATCTTCGACTCGGTGATGGCCTCGGTCGGGCATGCCTCGACACAGAGGTCACAGTGGATGCAGCGCAAGTAGTTGATCTCGTAGATCCAGCCGAAACGCTCGCCAGGAGAAGTGGGGTTCTCGGCGTCGTTGTCAGCACCACGAACGTGAATGCAGTTAGCAGGGCAGACGCCGGCGCACAGTTCGCAGCCAATGCACTTCTCCATGCCGTCTTCATAACGGTTCAGGACGTGACGGCCATGCAGCCGCTCAGGCTTCGGGATTTTCTCGTCGCCCTGTGACGTCGAGGTGAAGTCGCCCTTCTTCTTCGCGCGACGACCGCCGGAGTACTGCGTGGTCACCTGCTTGCCTCCAAAGAGGCGATGCTGGCGAAGTGGAATGAGAAATCCTTCGAAGTAACCCATCAGTTCGAGCCCTTTCCGGAGCCGGCTGTCGTTGAGTCAGCCGTCGTTGATTGAGAGGGCACTGGCGCAAGTGTGCTGTTTGCCTCACGATTCTTGCGGCTGACGCTGAGCGCCGCCATGAACAAACTCATCGCTGCAGCTCCGATCACCAGTGAGATACCGACGACCTGAAGGCTGGCAACACGATCGCCATTGGCGAACTCGCGCAGTGCTGCGAGGAGCAGGAACCAGCCAAGTGAAATTGGGATCAGCACTTTCCAGCCGAGGTCCATCAACTGGTCGTAACGCAGGCGTGGCAACGTCGCACGGAACCAGACGTACATGTAGAGGAACAGCAGCAGCTTGAGAATGAACCAGACGGAACCTTCGATCCAACCCGGGATGATCGGGATGTCGAAGAGACCCTGCGGTCCACCGAGGAACAGCGTGACCATCACGCCGGACATCGTGATGACGTTCATGAACTCAGCGAGGAAGAAAAGGGCGAAACGAATGCCCGAGTACTCGGTGTTGAAGCCACCGACCAGTTCCTGTTCGGCCTCAACGAGGTCGAACGGCGGACGGTTGAGTTCGGCCGTGGTGGCGATGACGAACACGAAGAACGGCAGCAATCCGGTGGTGATCAGATTCCAGTCGACGAAACGATCCTGACTCGCAACGATGCCTGACGTCGACAGTGTGCGTGACGACAGCAGCACCGCTGCAAGGCTCAACCCGAGTGCTGCTTCGTACGAAATCATCTGCGCGGTGGCACGGACCGAACCCAGCAGCGGGTACTTCGACCCAGAAGCCCAGCCAGCGAGCATGATGCCGTAGACGGCAATGGAACTCAACGCGAGGACGAGCAAGATGCCGACCGGCGGGTCAGCGAGCTGCAGGCGCGTGGTCTGACCGAAGATTTCGACCGTGCCGTTATTGAACGTTCCATCGGCATTTTGGGAGAAGTCGCCGCCGAGCGGGATGACTGCCCAAACGAGAAATGCCGGTACGAAGGCGAGGAACGGCGCCAGACGGAACACGATTCGGTCGGCACGGTTCGGGAGGAGGTCCTCTTTGAAGAAGAGCTTGAGGCCGTCAGCAAGAGTTTGGAGCAAGCCAGCCGGGCCGGCTTTGTTCGGCCCAACACGGTTCTGCATGCCCGAGACAACCTTGCGCTCGAACCAAACCATCAGCATCGTGCCAACGAGGCCGAGCACGAAAATGACCAGCACCTTGACGAGGATGATCAGCAGCGGAGTCCACAAAAGACCGCCCTCGGTGACGGGGTCGATGGCGACCAAGCCATTAACGACCAAGCCATTGGCCACAGATCCGTTGACAAGTTGCGAGGTGAGCATCAGATCCGCTCGATTCGAACGTCGGTGTTGGCAGCAGTGGCGTCGATGATGTCTTCGATACTGCCAGTCCCGGGCTGGTTGAACGGCGCCCATACAACGCCGCGGGGGACGTTGTTGTTGCCAACGACCGGCAGCACTGCAGTTGCCTTAGCGCTGATCAGCTTCACTTCTGTGCCTTCGGTGACGCCGATGCCGTCGAGATCGAGCGGATGAACGTGCGCCGCTGCACCCGGTGCGAGGTTGACGAGCGAACGCGACATCGCCGTACCAATAGCCCCGTCGTACAACTTGCGGTTGACCACCAGCCTGTAGTCGTAGCTGTTGCGTCCTGCCACCGCGACCGACACAGCCGGAAGCAACGCAGTGGGCTGCGCCGACATCACTCCGTTGGGATCGCCCGCAAGCGCCTGGCGAGTGACCATCGCGAAGAGCGGTGCGGTTGCCGAAATTGCATCGGTGACATCGTTGACTGACGCAACGTCGGCCAGCGGGTGGTCGGCGCCGAACGAGTTGTCGCCGAGCGACATGCCCAGTTCAACAGCGATCATCCAGTCGGGACGGGCGGTCCCTACGACGGTGACCTTCTGAGCAAGTGTTGTGACGCGCCCCTCGAGATTCGTCGTAGTGCCCGACTTCTCGCCGTAGGCGGCAGCGGCAAGCACGACGTCAGCAAGCTTTGTCGACTCAGACGGATGCGTATCGATCGAGATGATGCGACGAGCGCCGGCCAACGCACGACGTGCGAGGTCGGTGTCGGGACAGTCGCTGAGCGGGTCGGCGCCAACCAAGATCAGCAGATCGATCTTGCCCTCGGCAGCTGCGGTCAACGCATCGATCGCGTCGCCGCGGTCACCGACCGGGCCGGTCGGTGCCATGCCGAGCGATAGCGCGCCCACAACGTTGCCGCGGCGGAGTGCCGGGAGGACTTTGGCCCCCGGCGCAGCGTTGAGCATTGCCTGCAGCGCTGCGACGGTGGCGTCGGATGACTCGGCCAGGTTTGGCCGGCCGGCGACGATGACAACGTCGCCACTTGCGAGCTGCGCCGCAATATCGGCATCAGAAATGGCAGATTCCACAGCGTCGGTCTGATTGCCGGGCTCATGACGCACGCTCTTCCATGCGTACCGACTGAGGCCGGTATCGGTCGCGGAGAACTCGATGATTTTGCTGCGCTTCTTCTCTGCTGCATCGCGAAGTCGGAGGTAAAGAACCGGCAGTTCTTCTTTCAGGTCGGGCCCCAGCAGCACGATCGTCGAGGCATTGGCCGCTTCGTCGATGGTCGCCCGGTTGAGGCCGAGGAGCTCGCCAGGCAGGCCGTCACCCAGCTGCGCATCACGGTACGGGGTGTCGATCGCGTCGGCGAGCTGACCCCAGGCGAATGCATCTTCGTTGGAGCCGCGGGCACCACCGAGGATGGCAATGCGCGCAGGACCGCCGTTGGCGAGGGTCTCGCAGATGAGGCCGCTGGCGGACGCCATGGCGCCGCTCCAACTGGCTTCGATCAGGCCAGCTTCGGTCCGGATCATCGGCTGAGTGAGACGGTGCTCAGAGTTGACGGCTTCGAAGTTGAAGCGCCCGCGGTCGCACAGCCAGCCGTGGTTGACCGGGTCGGAGTCGACGCCCTGGTATCGGAGCAGTTCGTCACGGCTCGACTGGACAACGGTGCGGCAGCCGACCGAGCATGTGGTACAGGTGGATTCTTGTTGTTCAAGATCCCACGGTCGCGCCTTAAAGCGGTACGGCTCCGCGGTCAGTGCCCCAACCGGGCAGATCTGAACGGTGTTGCCCGAGAAGTACGAAGCAAACGGCTCGTCCGGGAAGGTCATCACCTGCGTGTTGTTGCCGCGCTCTGTGAAGACAATCAGCTTGTCGCCAGCCACCTCGTCGGCGAAGCGCGTGCAACGGTCACAGAGGATGCAACGCTCTCGGTCGAGCAACACGAGGTCGCTGATCGGGATCGGCTTTTCATAGTGACGCTTCTCTTCGACGTACCGGCTCTCACCGGGCCCAACGGCGTACGACTGATCTTGGAGCGGGCATTCGCCGCCCTTGTCGCAGACCGGGCAATCGAGCGGATGGTTAGCGAGCAGCAACTCGATCATGCCCTCTTGGGCACGCTTCGCTGTCGGCGACTCGGTGTCGATCTTCATGTCGGGTGACACGGTGATCATGCACGACGGCTGAAGCTGCATGCCGCGGCCCGTATCGACCTCGACGAGGCACTGGCGGCACATGCCGACCGAGCTCATTCGGGGGTGATAACAGAAGTGCGGCACAGCAGCGCCGTTGCCTTCGGCAACCGCGATGACGAGGTCGCCTTTCTGCGCGGTGACCGCGCTGCCGTTCAGGGTGACCTGCACGGCGTTGGGGTCGGGCTCCGGCTCAGAAATTTCTTCGATTGCGGGTTCTTCGGCAACCTCGGTGGGGACATCGGTCATGCGTCAGCTCCTGAGAGTGCGGTGACGGGAATGGAGACTCGCTTGGGCACCTTGGTAACGCGAGCTTCGAACTCTTCGGGGAACAGCGTGAGAGCCGAATGCAGCGGCGCCCAGGCGGAGGGTCCAACGAAGCAGATCGTGGTCATCTTGTAGGGGAACGGCACCGCTTCGAGGCCGAGGCGCTCGCTCGATGCATGCGGCATATCACCAGGGCAAATCGTCTGGCCGACTTCACGCATTTGGTCGAGGTCGGCATCGGTGCCATGACCAGCGATCACTCGTTCGAGCATCCGCATCAGCCAGGTGCCGCCTTCGCGGCACGGCGTGCATTTTCCACACGACTCGTGGGCGTAGAACTTCGTGAGTGTGTACGCAGCGGCGGGTATGTCGGTTGTGGAGTCCATCACCATGATGGCGCCCGATCCAAGCATCGAACCGGCAGCGCTGGCTTCCTTGCCTTCGAATGGGATGTCGAGTTGATCCTCCACGAACCATGGCGCCGAACTACCACCGGGCACGAAGGCTTTGATGTCGTTGCCGTCGCGGATGCCCTGGCTGAACTCATCGCCGTAAATGATGTCGCGGAACGTCGTCGAGCCATTGACGATCTCATACACGCCGGGCCGCTTGACGTGCCCTGACACAGCAACCATGCGGGTGCCGGGCGAGGTGGGCGTGCCAATCGCTGTGTAGGCCGCCGACCCGTTTATCGCGACGAACGGAAGGTTGGCAAGCGTCTCGACGTTGTTGACGATGGTCGGCTTGCCGTAGAGGCCAACAGCTGCGGGGAAGAATGGCGGCTTCAGGCGAGGCATCCCGCGCTCGCCTTCAAGCGACTCAATCAGTGCTGTCTCTTCGCCGACGACGTAGGCACCTGCACCCCAGTGCAGCACGATGTCGACGGAGAAGTCCGTGCCGAGGATGTTCTTGCCGATGTAGCCAGCCGCGTATGCGTCGTTGAGGGCCGCAGCAATGCGCTCTTGCGCAACGGCCATCTCGCCGCGGACGTACAGGAAGCACTGAGATAGACCGGCGGCGTAGCAGGCGATCAGACAGCCTTCGATGAGCTGGTGCGGATCGCGTTCCATCAGGAGACGGTCTTTATAGGTGCCCGGCTCCGACTCGTCACCGTTGACAACGAGGTAGCGCGGCCACACGCCCTGCGGGGTGAAGCCCCATTTGACGCCCGCCGGGAAGCCAGCGCCGCCACGGCCGAGCACGGTGGAGTTGCGGACTTCGTCGTGCATTTCCTGCGGCGACATTGTCAGGCACTTCTTGAGGCCTTCGTAGCCGTCGGTTGCGAGAAACCGTTCGAGCGTGTGACTGTCTTCGTACTCGAAGCGCGAGGTGACGACTTTCGGGCGATCGCCGATGTAGAAGCCCGCAATATAGTCGTGCGTCTCGGCGCCCTGGGAGTTCGTGTGGTGGCTCACTTGGATGCCCCTTCAGTATCTGGCTCGACGGCGACGGGGATCCACACCGGACCACCGACGACGTCGTCGGGATGCACTGCACCCACGCCCTTGTCGTCAGGAATGTGTTGGCGTTGCATGCCGAGCGTGCCATGCGCCGGAATCTCGGATTCGAGCTTTCCGGATCGGAGGTCATCGACCATCTGGTCGAAATCGTCATGGGTGACGCGGTACTTATGGCGGTAGTTCACCTGCAGGCACGGGGCCTCGGTGCATGCCGCCTGGCACTCTGCTGGCTCGAGCGTGATCAGCCCGTCAGCGGTGGTGCCGCCGGCCTTGACGCCGAGCTTCTCTTCGGCGTGGTGCAGGAGTTCGCCGGCGCCGAGCAGTGCACATGACAACGTTGTACACACGTTGACGACGTACTTGCCGACGGGTTCGAACTTGAACATCTCGTAGAACGATGCAGTACCCAGCACCTCGGCCGGCGTGACGTTCACCAGTTCGGCAATATGTCGCATCGCATCTTTAGTGACGTAACCGTTCTGCTCTTGGCTGAGATGAACGAGCGGGATCAGCGCCGATTTTTGCTTCGGGTAGTGCCCGATGATCTCTTTGGCAATGGCCACGTTGTGGTCGGACAAACGGCTCATGCGCCAGCTCCTGTAAACGAAATCATGTCGACGGAGTTCGTCATCGGTCGACACCGCCAAGTACTGGATCCACCGAGGAAATGATCGCCACGGCATCAGCAACAAGGCCGCCACGCATCATGTGTGGCAGGCACTGGATGTTGACGAAGGACGAATCGCGCATATGTAGGCGGTACGGGTTAGGGCCGCCATCGGATGCGATATAGCAACCGATCTCGCCACGGGGGCTCTCGATGCCGACGTAGACCTCGCCCTCTGGGACCTTGAAACCTTCGGTGAAGATCTTGAAGTGGTGGATGAGCGCTTCCATCGACTCGTCGATACGAGCACGTGGCGGCGGGGTGACCTTCTTGTCCTGAATGCGATAGTCGCCCTCGGGGATCCGTTCGAGAATCTGGCGGACCAAGACCATCGACTCCCGGATTTCAGCGAGGCGGATTGCGTACCGATCAAACGCATCGCCGTAAGAGCCGACCACTACGTCGAACTCGAGTTCGTCGTAGTGCATGTAGGGCTGGTCGCGACGGAGATCCCACTCGACACCGGTCGAACGAAGAATGGGGCCGGTGGCGCCGAGAGCAAGTGCTTCGCCGGGTGTGATCACACCAACACCCTGCAGACGCTCGCGCCAGATCGGCTGACCGGTCATCAAGATGTCGTACTCGTCGAGGCGCGGCGGGAGGAGGTCGAGAATACGCAGCACACCATCGCGCCATCCGGCAGGCAGGTCGGCTGCCAGGCCGCCAGGCCGGATGTAGTTGTGATTCATCCTGAGGCCAGTGACCTCTTGGAAGAACCGCAGTACCTCTTCGCGTTCACGCCAGCCATAGATCATCATCGATACGGCGCCGAGGTCCATACCGTTGGTCGCCATGAACAGCAGGTGGCTCGACATGCGGTTGAGCTCAGAGAGCAACATCCGAATCCACACGGCCCGGTCGGGGATGTCGCCGTCGATGCCGAGAAGTTTCTCGGTGGCCATCGAGAAGACCAACTCGTTGTTGAGTGGGCTCAGGTAGTCCATGCGGGTGACATTGGTGCCGCCCTGCATGAAGGTGAGCTGCTCGGCAGTCTTCTCCATGCCGGTGTGTAGATAGCCAATAATCGGCTTACAGCGCAGGACTGTCTCACCTTGGAGCTCAAGCATCAGTCGGAGCACGCCATGGGTGGACGGATGCTGGGGCCCCATGTTGATGATCATCGTCTGATCTTCTTCGGGGTCGTCAGGAAGCTCGCCCAAGTTGGCAGCATCGGCTTCGGACATGCGCAGAACGGAGCCGACTTCGCGGAGCAGCTCACGCGCCGTCGTCTGGCTGCGCGGCTTGAGCTTCTGATCGCCTTCGTCGGTGCCGGCAACGAACAGGTGATAGTTCCTACCAAGGTCGTCGGTGCTGGCAACCTTGTTCACTGAGGGATCGAGAACTTCGTCGACCGCGTCTCCCGTTTGGGTGTTGTCGGCCTGCTGGCCAGTCAGCTTCTCTTCTGTGGTGCTCATGCATTGGCTCCCTTGAACTGAACTGGAATGCGGCCCACGTCGTAGTCCTTACGGAGCGGGTGGCCCTCCCAGTCCTCGGGCATCAGGATGCGCGTGAGGTCGGGGTGGTCAGCAAACAAGATGCCGAACATGTCATATGCCTCGCGCTCCATTGCTTCGGTGCCAGGGTAAATCTCGAACAACGATGCGACAGTCGGGTCCGCCTCGGGCACCTGGACACGGAGCCGTGTGCGACGCCGGTGCGCCATGTCGAGAAGGTTAATGACGACTTCAAAACGCTGCGGCTCGATGTCGTCGGGAAGCGCACGATCCATAAATTCGAGATAGTCAATACCGCACAAGTCGACACACATGATGTAGCCCTCGTCGGCGAGGGCTTTCACGACGTCGAGGTACTGCTCGACGCTGGCGTGGATGACTTCCTGGCCATTCGAATCTGTCACCGGGCAGCCGTGGATGGCCGGTGCAACGGACTCGGCTACTTCGGCTTGTTCTTGGGCGGTGCTGGCGTCGTCGCTCATGACTTCATCCCAAGAAGCACCGGTGTCGAGGTCGCATCGATGTGCTCAACATGAATATTTGCCCCCGCCCCCGATGCGGAGCGACGCTTCAAGATTTCTTCGTTCTCGATGAGGCCGTGCAACGTCTCGATGGCGTGGATCAGCGTCTCAGGAGTGGGTGGGCAACCTGGTGCATACACATCGACCGGGACGATCTGATCGACACCCTGCACGATGGCGTAGTTATTGAACATCCCGCCAGAACTGGCGCACACGCCCATCGAAATGACCCACTTGGGCTCCATCATCTGGTCGTACACCTGGCGCAGGACCGGGGCCATCTTCTGGCTGACGCGACCCGCCACAATCATGATGTCGGCCTGGCGTGGTGACGCGCGAAACACTTCCATGCCAAAGCGCGAGATGTCGTAGTGCGCAGCACCCGTGGCCATCATTTCGATCGCGCAGCATGCGAGACCAAATGACGCTGGCCATGACGAGCGGGAACGTGACCAGTTGACGAGATCTTCCAGCTTGGCGGTGATGACGTTGTGCGCGATCCCACCGATTCCGTCGTCGAGCACATCGTTGACGATGCCCATGTTGAGACTCCTGTGGCTTTCGGGGGTGTTCGGACTGCCGCGACCGCGATGCGGCCTATGCGGCTTCGTGTTCGGATGGTGCGTCGCTGCTTGGCAGACGACCTTCGCTACCGACGCGACGGACGGTTGACGACATCGTGCGTTCGGGAGAGAAGATTGCTGCCTCGGCTTCGAGGTTCCGGTACTTGTGCAGCGGACCCCAGTCAAGGCCTCCGCGGGCCACTTCGTACACGAACGTGAGGAAGAAGATGACCGAGAAGGCGAGGACCGCCCAGAAGCCGTAGAACCCGAGTGAGTCGCGACCAACCGCATACGGATACAAGAAGATGATCTCGATGTCGAACATGATGAACAACATCGCGACAATGTAGAAGCTGACCGGGAAACGCTCGGGAAGGTCTCGTGTGGGGACGATGCCGCACTCGTAGGGCGCTTCCTTGGCCGTTGATGGCCGGCTTGGCGCAAGCACTCGCGACGCCACGAAGCTGATGCCACCGAAGGCAATGGCCAGGAACATCAAGAAAATGATCGGGAGATATTGCGCCATAGGAGCCTGACCTATGCCGTGGCGACGGCGCTGGAGAGGTTGTCCTGCAAGATGCGCTCACGGCGATGCAGGAGGTAGCAGAGCGCAAGGAAGATCGCGCCTCCACCAATAGTCAGAACCACTGCCGGCTGGCGTTTCGCTCCGAGGTCGCGAACCATGTACACGTATTGGCGCTGCCCTGCTTCGTCAATCTCGGCCGCGGCAGGCGCTCGGCCTGGCTCAGTCCGAACGGGAATTAAGGGGGAGACCTCAACAACGGTGTAATGCGGCTTGTGGAAGAAGGCAAAGAAGTCCAAGGACTGGTTATTGCCAATCAACGGATAGCGCTCGCCGCCAGTGTCGAAAACCTCAGTAACTTCGTACTGGCCTGCTGAGAGGGCACCATCGAGTTCGATGTTCTCGCTCGCAGCAGCCTGAGCCTGGCCGTATGCCGGGTTGCCAGTGGAGATCTTGATGTAGCCCTCTTCTAAGAACTGCTGCTCGACAAGCTTGTGCACTTCCGTCGCGGGTGCGTCCTCGTGACCGTCCGGAAGGCTTTCAAGAGCACCAGCACTGCGCAGCGCAGGAACGTCTTGAATGATTGTTTGGCCCGGAATTGCGGCCCATGACGGCTCGGGACCCTTGAGGCCAATTCCGTAGATCCACCAGGTGGCGCCCATCAAGGCCATCCAACCCATCAGCCCGGTCAGGGTGACGAGGAACGAAAGGCGCGAGCCCATGTTCGTTGCCATGATCATGTAGATACTGCCCATCAGGACGACAACGCCGATGATGACCGTGAGGAGACCGCGTAGTTCGGGTTCCCATCCAATTGCCAACAATGACATGCTGTTCACAAACTCCGTACGTATTCGACGACTGCTTCGATTTGCTCGTCAGTCAGCATCGCACCAAAACCAGGCATACGACCACTGCCCTGACCTTGATTACCGTAGACCTTGCCGAACTCAGAACCGTTCTTCAAGAATGCGACCATGTCGGCTTCGTTATTGAAGTGGCTGTTCGTTGCGCCACCAGTGAGGTTCCAACCATAGGCGCCCTGGCCGGTTTGACCCGGGTCTCCGTAACTCCAACCTTGTGTGTGGCAACGAGCGCAGCTGTACGCGCCACTACCGAGTTCGAGGTTGAAGACGGCCTCGCCAACGCTGGCTGCTTCGCCAGAGGCGATCGCGCCATCGATTGAGGCCGCAATGTCACTCGCGATGTTTTCGGGAACGGAACCGCTCTGGCAGAGTTCTTGGCCGTAGAAGCTGAAGGCTTCGACTTCGCCGGCGCCGCAGTTGTCACGCGGGAGCTGGATCGACTTGAGGTACTCGAGAACGTTGTCGATCTGCTGGCTGTTCATCGGGCCACCGCCGACGAGACCCCACGGCGACATCGGCGAGAACGGGCGGCCGTAGTTCAGAATAAATCTGACCTCAGACTCATCAAAACGATAGTAAATAGTGTTGATCGCTGGTGCTTTCCAGTTGACCGCGGTGATCTCGCCAGTCAGCTTGTCGGTAACGGTGAACGGCGCTTCGCCGCCCACGCCACCCATGCCGCCGTGGCAGCCTGCACAATTGAAGCCGCCCTCTGCGGTCGGAGCAAAGAGCTGCGACCCCCAGCTGGCAAAACGGTTGTTCCAGCCCTCTTCGGCGCCAGCTTGACGGCTGGGCTCGAACACCCAGTACGCAGGCAACATCACCACAATCAGGGCAAGGAGCAGCACACCAAAGAGTTGCACACGCTCGAGGCGCGAGCCTTCGAGCGTCTCGTCGTCGTAATATTCTTTGCGGTTGGCAGCGAGCTCGATCTCCGAACCGACCTCCTTGCGGCCTGCCACGACATTAAAAATGCCGTAAACAACCCAACCGATCGCAATGAAAACGACGCTGATGACAGCGATTGTTCCCGTCGTTGAGGCCAAAATCATCAGTGTTCGTCTCCACCCGTGCAGTGCGGGCCTTCAGCTTCTTGACCGGTGGTATTCACACCGATCGCGGGCCCGGTCACGTTCGTGCCGGTATCGATCGAGACATCGCCGGTTGGCGAGATCACAGCGGGGAATCGGTCCATACCGCGAGGTGCGGGGCCGCCCTTCTTTTCGCCGACACGGTTGTACTGGGAACCGTGACACTGGCACTCGAACCACTGGCTCGTTTTACACTCGGGCACACGGCAGCCGAGGTGTGGGCACTTCTGGCTCAGCACAACAATGCCAGCTTCCATGCCAACCAGGATGTTGTCGGTGTAGATCGTGCGTGCGGCAGGCAGCGCTTCGACCGGGTACGCAGTAATCCATGACTTGGCTTCGGGGACATAAAAGAAGCCGCCCCCCTGCTTGATTCCTGCCTTAATCGCGTCGAGCTTGCCGACAGCGACGCTGCCGCCGAAGCCGCCCGTGCCCGAGGGCCACAAAAATGCCACGAAAGAGGCCGCTGCAAACGATGCGATACCAGCGCTCATCAGTGTGACGGTCGCGCGGTTGAAGAACTGCCGCCGTGACACGCCGATGGCTTCGGGATCCGGTGGGGTCCACGGGATCAGCGTCGAATCCTCAGCGCCAACTTGGACCAGTTCTTTACTTCGGGCTTGCACGCCTTCAGCTTCGGCATCGGCACCGGTACGAGTCGAAGCTGCTGCTTCGGCCTCGACATCTGCGGCACTGCGGCCGGCTTTGTCGCGCTTGACTGCTTCGCTGGACAGGGCGCCGGCACCACGCACATCACTCTTGCGAGCAAGCGTGGCGAACGAGATGGCGCCAAGAACAACGACGACGCCGATTGCTAGGGCGATGACTGCTGCGGTACTCATGGGGGGAACTCCTTTACGATCTTTACTACGTACTCAAATGGGCTGTGAGTTGACTCAGAGCTCGAAGAACAGGCCGTCGACCCAGGGCAACACGAAGTTGAAACCGGGGCCACGGAAGAACGAACCGATCATGACGAGGACAGCCCAGAACATGAGGTGCACCGTCATGAGCGATGTGGCGAACTTGCGATCTTCGGGCTTGTTCGACGGATTGCGATCCACGAATGGGGCGAGAATCAAGAAGATCACGCCAACGCCGGGAAGGGTCACGCCCGCCACCATTGGGTGGAACATCGTGAGCAATTCCTGCAGACCAAGGAAGTACCAGGGGGCCTTCGAGGGGTTCGGTGTCGCGTTGGTGTTGGCGAGCTGCAGCAGCGGAGCGTTAACGAACACCGAGAAGATGAATGTGAACGCCGTCATGGCCAGGGCGGCAACGAACTCGGCTGCGAGGAGGTGCGGCCAGGTGTGGACCTTGTCGACCGGGGTGGCCTTGACGTCTTGAATCGAACCGGACTTGACGACCGTCAGTAGACGCTGGGTATGACCGCCCGGGCCTGCGCCGACGGGGATGCCACCGCTGGCAGGGGCGGCCGCGACTATGGCGCCGACCTTGTCGGCAACCGCAACGCCTCCGCCTCGCGAGGCTTCAGCGGTCGGGGCGTCACCCTTGGATGCCTTGGCAGCCTGGCTGCGTTTCAGCAGCGCTTCGGGAATGCGCGAATCGCCTGCTGGCGCTGCAGATTCGCTGCTGGCCGCTGCTGGTTCGGCAGCAGAAGCGGCGTCTGCGGACTTCTCACGGGCGGCTTGCGCCCGCTTCAGCAGATGTTCTGGGATCTCGGTCATGAGTTCGCCCCTTCATCTTTCCGTCCCTGGTTCTCAGGGACACGTCCATTCAACATCAGAATACTTACGGAGGTCATATCCAGATCACAACGGACCGGAAATACCGCCATCTTTCCGCACTCGCCAGAAGTGGATTGCCATGAAGATAACGATGATGAACGGTAGGAACAAGACGTGGAGCACATACCAGCGCAGCAAAGTCTCGGAGCCAATCTCGGCACCACCCAGCAAGACAAATCTGACCTCGTTACCGAACACGGGCGTATAGCCCATCATGTTGGTACCCACAGTCACCGCCCACAGCGCGAGCTGATCCCACGGGAGCAGATACCCGGTGAAGGACAGCAGCAGGGTGAGGGTCAGAAGGATCACGCCAATCACCCAGTTGAACTCACGGGGCGGCTTGTAGGCGCCGTGGTAGAAGACTCGAGCCATGTGCAAGAACACGGCGAGCACCATCAAGTGGGCCCCCCATCTGTGCATATTTCTGACCAGCAAACCAAAGGTGACCGAAGTCTGGAGGTTCTGAATGTCATTCCAGGCTGCGGTTGCTTCGGGCCGATAGAAGAACATCAAGAAGATGCCGGTCACGGTCAGCAGGATGAACAAGAAAAAGCTGAGACCGCCGAGGCAGAGGGTGTATGACACCTTCACTGCGTGACGCTTCACCTTGACCGGGTGCAAGTGGTACAGCACCGAGTTCATGATGACGTACGAGCGGTTGCGCGGGCTGTCGGTGTAGCCCTTGCGGAAGATCGAACCAGGCCGGAAGATCGAGCTCCAGGCCTGACTGCCCTGAGTCGCGTCAACCGCCTGGTTCACGCGGTCTTTCACGCTCGGGCGTGGTTTGTCGTCAATCGTCTTAGACATGAATCTCTCTCAGAGCCTCATCCCATAGCCGTAGCCATGGTTGTTGGTACGCATGTGATAATCGCCGGCCGCCGTAGCGGAGCCGGCCTTGCCGAGGATGATGACCCCGGTCGGGCAGCGGTCGACACACAATGCACAACGTGTGCAGATGTCGTCGTCAATCGTGAACATGAAGGCATCTGACGGGTCAGTGCCTGGCTGCTCGGTGCCAATGGCCTCGGTCACCGCAGACGTGCTCACCATGTGGATGCACTTCCACGGACAAATGTCCACGCAGCCCTCGCAAGCAATGCATTCGGACTGATCGATGTGGATGAACTGCTTCGGCTTGACAGCCTTGCTCAGGTAGTCAGCGTCGACTTCCACCAACGTGTAATCGTCGGTGAACGGCATCATCGGGGGGTTTGCGTCGGTCTTGGCCATATCAGATCAGGCTTTCTTCACCAGAGGACGACCGTACGAGGACACGGGAAGTTCCTTCTGGACTTCCTTGCCACGGTTCTGCCACCAGATCACCACGAAGACGTTGAGGCCAAAGAAGACGGCGTGAATCAAGACAACAATGATGTCGCGAAGCGCTTCGTACTGCAACGTGATGGGGTTCCACCCTCCGAGCGACTGCGGCTTGAGGATCTGGCCCGGCCCCAGCATCAGCTTGTCTTTTGACCAGCCAAGGTTTTTGTCAGCATGGTCAATCCACTGGTGGGGAACGACGCCATAGGTCAGAAACAAGACGCCGAACGCGTAGGTGCTGGCAAGCATTGCTTCGCCCCAGGTGAAAGTCTGGCCTTTTTTCCGTCGCTGGCCGTACGGAATGACGGCGAGCGTCAGAAGTACGGCTGCCACGAAAGACACAATGAACGCCTGGTTGACACCAGGCCACTTCAAGACATCGATTGCGATCATCGTTGGTGGTGAGTCCTCTGAGTTGCTTTCGTACTGCGGAGTTGTTTGTTGTTCGATCGTGCCGCCAATGGCAGATCACTCGTGATTTCAATCACTAAGTGTACTCATGGCTTCGGGACGAACGAAGTCTGGCACGCAAGTGTGACGCGCGCGCCAGGTTGTGCGAAAGTGCATGGGCGTTCCCTTGAAATATCGGAGCGCCTGCTCAAAGCAGTGTGACGGGTTCCAGCGAAATTGTCACTCTCTAAGATTCACGCGACCGCTCGTTCACCATCTATCCTTTGCCCAGTGACTGAGATCCCCGAACATCTCCTGAAGCGGTCGCGCGAACGGCGCTCCGCAATCGGCCAGGGCGGCGACGACGCCTCCGCCGCGACACCTGCTGGTGGGGCCGTCGAGAAGGCTCCGAACGCAACTCCCGCCGCTGCAGCTCCGCCTCCGAGTGGACCCGCTGGGCGCACCGCGGCTGCCGAGCCTTCGGCTCCGCAGCCGCCGAAGCCCGACCCGCATTACGTCACTGCCTACAAGGAGCGGCGCAAGGTGCCGTTTTGGGCAATGGCGACGCTGT